>Ga0256397_1000001_pt1 | contig 45157 bp, 54 predicted proteins | sample KryLIviralmetaG_2_FD_191189 | JGI IMG/M metagenome (GOLD analysis project Ga0256397, IMG submission 191189) | Seawater viral communities from deep brine pools at the bottom of the Mediterranean Sea - Kryos LI F3 | ecosystem: Environmental > Aquatic > Marine > Bathypelagic | place: Mediterranean...
GCTGAAAATGCAAAGCGAGTACGTAGACAAAAGTTAGCACAGTTAAATACTTTGCTTAAGGAATATGGAGAAGAGTTTGGTTTTAAACCTCTCACTCCTGATCAGGTTGGGGCATAAACTAGCCGATGTAGTTCAAATGGTAGAACAGCCGCTTCGTAAGCGGTAGGTTGTGGGATCGTACCCCACCATCGGCTCCAAGAAATAAAAGAGGAATAGAGTATTGCATACTAGACATAAATGGGGAAAGTCTGAAAGAGATTTAAAGCATAGACGCTATGGATATCAGGATGTACGTGTACGTACCTGTAGTACCTGTGATCAAAAAGTATATGGTGTTGTATATCGTAGGGTTGTAACCCACTATGCTGATGTACAAAATAAAGTCCTGATATCAGGAGAATAATAAGCTGGCATAGCTCAACGGTAGAGCAATAACTTGGTAGGTTATAGGTTGCGAGTTCGACTCTCGCTGCTAGCTCCAGAAAAATAAAGAGGTACAGAATATGGATTGGCAAGATCAATTTATTACATGGTTAGAAACACTAAGCCGTTGGCAAGGTGAGTCAACATATAAAATTACTAGAGACGATGAGGAGCGATTTACGGTGCGTATATTTACTGCATCAAACGATTATCAGATTACCTCTTCACCAACCTATTTAGGTTGTCAAGTATCTTCTCGAATGACACGACCAGGGGAAACATGGACTCGTGGGAACGATCTTCCAGATGGTTCCTTTAGTGTTGAGACTTGGTACAATATTTTAGCAGCTATTGTAGGGTATGAACTTAAAGCTATAGAGCCAGAGCACAACTATGAAGAAAATTCAATTCTTGCAGAGGTAGAGTAAAGAAAATGGAAAGAGAATATTTTGGAGAGCACGGCATTATTTTTATGCCACACTCTGCAGTTCCAGAACAGATCATAGAAGCTACTCCAGAGCAAACACAAGATGATTTTGTAAACGAGTGTTTTACCTGGGGGCCTTTCAGACATATGTTCCCTGATGTAGAGACAGAAGAGGATGTTAGGGCATTGCTTAATGAAGAAGGTGCGATAGTGTACGCAGATGAAGCTGCTAAACCACCTAAACCTAACCTTTGGCAACCAGGAGACGTATAATAAAATAAGCAGGTATCGTATAATGGCTATTACTGGTGTTTTGTAATCACCTAATAGGAGTTCGAATCTTCTTACCTGCTCCAAAACTAGAAATAGAAAAAGACATAAATTACTGAGGTAAGTAAATGTCGAAAACGTCAAATCAAGTAAAAACAGAATTATTAGGTATCCCTTGGGGTACGGCGAACAATCGAATGAAAAAGATGCTTATTTGGCATCTAGTCAAGCAATTAGAGCTTGATCAGTGTTACAGATGTGAAAACGAGATCGAAACGATTGAAGAGCTTTCAATAGAGCACAAAGAAGCCTGGCAACAGGCTGATGATCCAAGTGCAGTATTCTTCGATATGGAGAATATTACTTTCAGTCACCTGTTTTGTAATTCAGGGGCTGCAAGAAGGGAACGTGAGAATTGTTCTTATGGGCATCCTTGGACAGAGGAAAACACGTTATGGCATAAAGACGGTTATAGACGTTGTAGAACTTGTCGAAAAGATGAACATAAACAATATTATGTCCCTAAAAATTAATATCTAGGTGTAAGTCAGTGGTCAGACTACTCGCCTTGGACGCGAGAGGACGCAGGTTCGAATCCTGCCACCTAGACCAGAAAAATAAATAGAAGAAGAAGAAAAAAATGTTAGTTTTAGGTTTTATATTTGGCGCGGCATTCTCAATCCTAGCGATTGCACTATTAGTAATAGGTGTAATTGGGCTTTTCGTTCAAGGGAAAAAGCAAATAAAAGAAAATATCGGTTTAGTACTTGGTGGAGTGGTTCTTGCGGCCATAATGATTCCAGTATTCGTTTTCAGCTACGCAGGGAATCAAGTTAACGGTTTTTATAATACCGTTCAGAATTATGAAACAGCTAGGGCTGATGTAGACGTACTTGAAACCAAAGTAGAACGTCTAGGCGCAGAACTTTTAACCTTTAGAGATCAATACGTGGGACTAGATCAAACACTTGCTGAGGCAGTTAGTGAAAGAGACACTGAAAATTTAAGAGTCTTATTTGAGAGATATCCTGAACTAAAAGCATCTAAGAATGCACAGAAATCTATGACAGATTTTATTAGGATTGTTGATGATGTGATTTATAAAAAGCAGGTTGCCAACGTTTTTGCAGAACATCACAATAAGCGGGTTAAGAGATACCCTTCTAAGTGGTTCGTACCAGGTGATGTACCAGCGAAACTTGAACGTTATACTCTAGAAAAGTAAAAGGAGCAGAACGATGAAGATGAAATTAATGCTACTACTGGTAGTGGGCATGTTTATAGGATTGGCCTGTGGGCCTGATATGCCTGATAAAAATAGGGTTCAAGTAATGGACGCTGATCTATCTGCCGATTGGGTTTTTGAAACAAAGGATGGTACAGCAGATAATACAACCAGTAGAATTAAAATATATCAAGAAGTTGGTTTTCTACGGGTTGTAGATGCCAATGGAAAGATGAATCTTAAAGAACGTAGAGATGCTTTACGATTCTTAGAACGAGAAGGTTATGATTTAGAAGGGGTTACTTACGATCCTACCCCAGATAATAAAAAGAAAACTCTTGAGTTCTTGATTTATCCAGCAGAAGAAGAGGAAACTAAGCAAGATGGAAGTCTTCCTGTGATTCCTTTCATGTTAGATACAGCAGACTAACAAATGGAAATACTAATTTGGTGGAAGCTAATTCTTTGTGTGACAACAATAACTAGTTTAATACTAGGAGCTTCCATCAAATGAGGTAAAAAATAATATCCCTCATAGGTGTATCGGATTGCACACTACCCTGTCAAGGTATAGGTAACGGGTTCAAGTCCCGTTACTCACCCCAAAGAAAAAATAAAAGAGATAGAAGGAGAAAAAGAAATGGAAGAACTAACTATTAGCGACATTGATATTCTTATGAAAGGAGTTTCAGCTTGGGAAGCCGATACAAATGGACAAATGGGTGATCTATTTAAGGCCATTCTTATTCCTAAAGAGCAACAAGAAAGTGAAGAGTATAAGATGAGAGAGGAAGAAGAGAAGCTAAAGCGTACTCAAGACCTCGCAGGACGCCAAGAAGCTGCTGTACTTCTTAAGGCTAAGTTGATTGGGCTTAAGAATAAGCTAGTTGCTGCTAATCTAACGTCTTAAATAGTAAAAAGGTAGAAGAATTAGATGAAAGTACAAGGAGATTGCATAAAACGTCACGACCGATTTGAAGAACATACTCTTCATTGGTGGTGTTTTTTTCTACCTAAACATTATCCTCATACACGAGAATATGAATGTACTGAAGAAGGAGAAATAGAAAGCTCAACAGACACTCCTCTTCACTTGCTGGATGCATATTTAGGTTTTAGAAAGGGGAAAGAATAAAATGAATTTTGATGCAGTAGAAATGGAAACTCTTAAAGAAAGTGTTTTACATCGTAGGTATCATTATGAGAGAATTACTTTTTCGGATCACGCCTCTCCTGAAGAAAAACATGAGGCTAGTGTACACCTTAAGAGATTTAAAGCAATACAGATTAAATTAGAGAAAGAAGGAGAAAAATGGATAACGAAATTTTAAATGCCATTGATGAATTAGTGTAGACACTAAGGGAGTTTTATGTTATAATTAATGTAGTTCTAAATTAATGAGGCATTAATTATGATAAAAACTAGAAGAAAAAAATTAACTGTAGGGGATAAATTTAATAAATTAACTCTCCTTGAATGGGTTTCAGAACGAAAAATATGGTTTTGTAAATGTGAGTGCGGTGGAGAAACTTATGCTCGTTCAAATGCTTTAAGTACTGGCCGACATAAATCATGTAAATGTGGAAAAACAGCAAGTCGTACAATAAAAGGGAAAACAAATGCCTAAATTTGCTGATAAAATATGTGTTAAATGTATCTCTTCTTTTCCTCCAAATTCAGGATCACAAACAACTTGTACATCTTGTAAAAATATTGTTACAGTATGTGGATGTGGTTGTGGACAAGAATGTAAAAATAAAAAATTCGTTAATGCAGGACATGCTCAAAGAAGATGTGTTCCTTGGAATGTTGGTTTAACTAATAAAACTGATGAACGACTGGCTATTATGAGTAGTAAATTACAAGGAAGAGAAAGTTGGAATAAAGGTTTAACAAAAGACATTGATCCAAGAATGAGAAAAGCTGCAGACAATATGGTGAATAATGGTGGGTGGAATCGAGGACAAACAATAGAAACTGATGAACGTTTAAAACCCCAACAAGAGATGATGCAAAATAATACATTTGCTCTTGGTTATAAACACACTGAAGAAGAAATAGAAAAAATACGCGAAAGCTCGATAAAAAATGGCGGGAAAAGCAGTAAACGAATTAAGAAACTACATGAAGAAGGAAAAATAGGTTGGAAAACATTAAATTCACATGAAGAGTCTTATCCCGAATCTGTTTTTAGAGGGTTTCTTGAATCTTTAGGAGCAATTAAAGGAAAAGATTTTGAACAAGAGTATCGTGTAGGTAGTTATTTATTAGATTTTGCATATGTAGAAGAAAAAAGATATGTTGAAATTGATGGTTCCCAACATTTACAATTGGATCGAATGAAACACGATAAAGTTAGAGATGAATGGTTGTTAGAACAGGGGTGGGTAGGAATGAGATTACCAGCTAAAGGTTTAGCAGAATATTTATATCAAGATTAAATAAGGAGAAAAGAACTATGTTAGAAATAGGAATAAACGAGCTTATTATCGACTGTGATAGTTACAAGGCTAGTCACTTTTTACAGTACCCCGTAGGTACTACCTCAATGTTTGATTATTTTGAAAGTCGTGGGGGTTCTTATTCCCACACCCTCTTCTATGGCCTCCAGATGCTTATTAAGAAGTATCTAACCATCAGAGTGACTAAAGAGATGGTTGATGAAGCCAATGCCTTTATTACGGCTCACGGTGAGCCATTCCCCTATGATGGTTGGATGCATATCGTTAATGATCTTGATGGTAAACTTCCAATTCGTATTCGTGCAGTTCCTGAAGGAACCTTAGTTCCAGTTAGTAATGCACTCTACACAGTTGAAGCAACTGATCCTGAAGTATATTGGATTGTTTCATGGTTAGAAACGATGCTTGTACGCCTATGGTATCCTTGCACAGTAGCTACACGCAGTTACTTCATTAAGAAAATGATTATGGAGTCTTTAATGCGTAGTGCTGATAATCCTGATGCTGAAATTTCTTTCAAGCTTCACGATTTTGGGGCAAGAGGCTCAACTAGCAGAGAATCAGCCGAAATTGGTGGTTCTGCTCATTTAGTTAACTTCATGGGTAGTGATACTCTTATTGGTATTCGTGGAGCTTATAAGTACTACAATGAGCCAATGGCGGCTTTCTCAATTCCAGCTTCGGAACACTCTACCATCACATCGTGGGGAAGAGAAAACGAAGCAGAAGCATATAGAAATATGCTTAAACAATTCGCAAACCCTGGTGCTCTTGTAGCAATCGTATCAGACTCTTATGATCTATACAATGCTATCACCAATATTTGGGGTGAAGAGCTAAGACAGGAAGTAATTGATTCTGGTGCGACAATAATTATTCGCCCAGATTCAGGAAACCCACCAGAAGTAGTATTAAAGTCACTACAACTTCTAGAAGAGAAATTTGGAAGCACAAAAAACAGAAAGGGATATCGAGTACTAAACAATGTGAGGGTTATTCAGGGTGATGGAATTAATGAAGATAGCATACGTGAAATCCTTAATGTGGTCATGGATGCTGGCTTCTCCACAAGTAACGTTAATTTTGGCATGGGTGGTGGCCTACTTCAGCAGTTAGATCGAGATACTGCTAAGTTTGCCTTCAAGTGCAGTTCTATAACTGTAAATGGAGAGCAGAGAGAAGTAATGAAAGACCCTATCACTGATAGTGGGAAGCGTAGTAAGCCTGGACGCTTGGACTTAATCACATATGGTGAAGAAAGAGTACCAGGAGATAAGCGGTTTGCGACTGTTAGATTAGTGGACGATGCTACAGCATTTGAAGCTTCTGCTATGCGAACTGTTTTCGAGAATGGAGAATTGTTGGTAGATGATACCTTCGAAGCTATTCGAGAGCGTGCGTCCACACAGGTATTAGGCGTGTACACTGGCACAGAGGCAGACGATATTGTAGCTGAGAGTGCCTTTTAAATCAATCAGACTGGCAAGGCAACACAAGAAAATAAAAGAAGAAGGAGAATAACAGAAATATGTTAAAGACTATGAAGCAAAAGTTGGTGCTCGTGTTCGCAATCATTTCAATTGCAATGGTAGCGTGTTTAGGGCATCCAGTAGAAGTACCAGCGGCACACGTTGGTAAGGTTATGACCGATGGCGGTTTTCAAGAGGGGATTAAGCATCCTAGCACATTCAAGCTAGAGACTAGTTGTAAGGCTTGTGATACCTTAGTTCTCGCAGAAACTAGCGATTACAAGACTGTAGAAAGTTTTGATGTTTTTATGCCTCAAGATGAACTATTCCTTACGGTTGAAGTATCTGGTACTTACGCAATCGCTTCTGATGAAACAAATGCAGATAAGGTTTTCTCAAGAGTAACAGCAGAACCTACTGAAGATGATAGAGTAAAGAAGATTACAGCTAAGAGAGTTTACGATACTTATGTCGGTCAGGTTGTTGAAACTACAACCCAAGGTGTTTTAACTAGATATACAATTGAACACGTACTTATTAATCGTGATGCAATTAACACCGAATTACAACAAGCGATTACTGATAAATTAGAGATCGCTCCGATTAAGCCTATCCTACTATCCTTAACTAAGGTAGAGCCACCACCTATTATCGTTCAGGCGCAAGCACTAGCAAAGGAACGGGAGATCGAGATTAAGAAAGCTGAAGCTGACAAGGAAATCGCAATCACGAAAGCAAATGCGGCCCTTGAAGTAGCAGAAGCTGTACAGGAAGCCGATCTAGTTGAAGCTGAAACCCAAGTATTGGTTAACCAACTACTTGCTGAGAGTGTTTCTGATGCTTTCGTAACACAGCGTTCCCTTAGAATCCTACAGTCGATTGCCGATAATGATAACGCTAAGGTTATCTTATTCCCAACTGATCTAATGGATACTATCGCAGGACAAAATCAAATACTTGAATCCGCTAACATTAGCGGCGAATAAAGATTAAGGAGTAAAGAATTATGCCAGTCTGGTTGAATTTAATAGTATTTCCGTGGGGATGGTTAGCACTTGTAGCCACCTTTGCCATACTACTAATAAGAAAAGTAGTAAGTATTCATTCATCATCTACAAACGATGCTGAACTTAAGAAAAATTACAAGAAGAGCGTATGGAAGATAGGTTTTTATGTGGTAGCCATTATATTTACATTTTGGGCCGCACAAGCTCTAAACTTCTATCGTCCGGTAAGCACGCTGGAGAATCCAGCACAACAACAGATAGATCAACGTGAGAAGCAGGTTGAGCAGTTTGTACCCCCAACAGAGGCACCTACTATAGCTCCTAAGCTTGATATCATCGTTGAAGAGAATAAAGAGAAACGTCAAGAGCAACATGACAAATCTATTGACGATTTCAAAAAACTTATTGAGCAATATGGAGTTAATACAACTCCTGTAGGTGGGGCTTTACCGTCTACACCTATTGCTCCTTAATGGAAAATGTGTTATAATGAGTATATTTAGAAATAAAGAGAAAGATATATAATAAGCTAAAAGGTACATATATGAAAGATGATCCGCTCCCTGATAAAACAACTAATAACAAAGAAATTTTGGGTAACTTATCTAGGGATAGCGGCCCTGTTCGTAGTAGAAGATTTAGTTTTAGTAGGCTTAGCCAAGTTCACTGATGTATCCTTCTGGATACTCATAGCGGTTATTCTATTTATATCTTTATTTACTACTCTTTGGAGTATGCGGGGTACCGTCGATGATGGAGAAAGGTAAGGCTTATGCTGACTGTGGCTGCGAAATGGATCGAATGCTTAAACCTAGTTTTGTTTGGGATTTTGATGGCGAAGGAGAACTATGTGTTGGTATGGAAACAATTTGTGATGAGTGTTTTATTACCGACGATGAAAATGGCGAAATATTGAGTAGAGACGATGTACGAGAGTTCCTGGGTAATCAGGTGGCAATCCATCCAAATATGAGATACTCAGGAGATAAGTACTGATTACAATAACACATTCTAAACCTAATTTTTACTTAACCTTTCCTTGGAACCCAGAAGAACTGGCTTTAGTACAAGAATTACCAGTACGTACTTGGAATAAAGCACGTAAATGTTGGATAGTTCCTGAACTTGCTGCACACACTTTAGATTCTCTAAAAGGTGCGCAATGGGAGCCAGAAGCTAAGCGAGTTAAAAGCTCTGTAAAAAAAGCTTTACTCAAACTTGTAAATATAAAGCTTGAAGAGCTTGACGATGATGATAGTTATCTACGAGCCTACCAACAAATTGGTAGAAACTTCCTAGTTTTTGCTAAAAAGGCTCTATTAGCAGATGATATGGGGACAGGTAAAACCCTTCAAGTACTTTCTGCCTTAATTGAGCTTGGTACTGAGAGAAATTTAATTATCGTACCTGCTACATTAAAACTCAATTGGGTTGATGAGTTTATGAAGCATTTTGGTATTATTCCAACCGTAATTGGTGGAACAAAGAAACAGCGGCAAGAGTTGTGGAAAAGCACGAATAACTTCGTTATAGCTAGTTATGATATATTTGCTAATGATTGGGACGATCTACCACACACATGGGATGCTATTGTTTGTGATGAAGTAGTCTATCTTAAAACCCATTCTGCTCAACGTACTAAAACGATCAAGAAACTTAAGGCTGATGTACGTATTGGCCTCTCCGGTATCCCTATGGAAACACACCTACTAGAGTATCATTCGATTTTTGAGTGGATACGCCCTGAAGTTATTCCTTCCTATGGACGCCTTAAAGAACGTCATATTGATTACGATTTTGACGGTACAGTTATTGGGTATAAGAACATGGAAGAATTTCATCAACTTACTGCCCCATTTATGTTACGGCGTACTAAAGGAGAAGTTATGCCTGAGCTTCCTCTTAAAATACATACTCCTTTTCCTTTAGAATTTAGTCCTAAAGCATTAAAGGCGTACAAGGCAATGGCAGAAGAAGATTTAGCATGGCTTGAGCAACAAACAGGCACTACTTTTTCTGATTCTCCTCTTGATAAAACTATACGAGCGCGACAATTCGTAGAGAATCCAGCCTCATTAGGTTTTGAGGATATGCCAAATGTAAAACTAGAGTGGTTAAAAGGCATATATGAGGTTACAGATAAACTTGTAGTTTTCGCTTATTTTCGTGATACGATTGAAATGCTTCAAGAAGTATTTCAAACAGATTACGTGATTTATGGTGGTACTAAGATTGATGAACGAGTACCAATGGTTAATGATTATAACAAACAAGACCATGCTATTTTTATCCTTAATGATGCTGGAAAATTTGGATTAAATATTACCGGAGCAGCTAATATGGTAAATTTTGGTTACGTTGGTAATCCAGCAACAATGATTCAAAGAGAGGATCGGTTACATCGTAGAGGGCAAGAAGAGCAAGTACACATACTAAATCCTTTTATTGTAGGTACTATTGATGTAGGTATTATAGAGCTTGCAGATATAAGACAAGTAGAGAATGAAGCTCTTATGAATGGAGCAGATAAAATGACTAAAGCACGTCTTTCTAAGATCGATTTCAGAAAGATGATGTATGGGGGCACTTTAAGAAGTAAATTAGAGGGAAAGAAATATTGAGCACAAAAAAATCCTATGATAAATATACCTCTAAAGACCTTTTTAAATATTGGTCAGATACGTATAAAACTAAACATCGGGTAAACTATTCCCACCGAGAATTTGGTGGTATGGAACTAAATAGACTTAAAGAGATTTTAGAAAGACATGGTGTTTACGCTACTCTTCTGGCAATCAAAAAAGGTATTGAAGATGGACAAAGATCGGTACGGTTCTTTTATGAGAATATAGACAGATATATCTTGGAAACAAACTATGCTAAATACTTATTTGTTATTAGAAACTTTGGCCCACCAGAACTTAAAGCTCTATTAGTAGAACTAGGAGTGTTAGAAACGAAATGGACACCGAGTGTAAGATCGAAGAAAAGATTAGAAGAAATAGTGCAGAAGTTTGATGATTGGTGCGAGATAAAAGGATATTAATGACAACACAAAATGACACATACAATTTTATAGAAAGCGGTATCATCTTTGGTACCAGAACAGTTAAAGATTTAGAAAAGCACGACTTTCTTCCTGATGATTTAGTATTGCATCGGGATGCCTACGATTTCATGGTTGAGTACTTCGATTCATATGAAAAATTCCCGAATGCTCCTATCCTAAAAGAGAAATTTCCTGATCTGGAAGTAAGTGCACAAGATATAGAATTAGACTACGCTTTAGGAGTTTTTCGTAAACATTCACTAACCCGAAAAACGGTAGAAAAAATCAAAGAAAAGCAACGAGATATTTTACGTGACCCTGAACAAGCTGTTTCAGCTTTGATTGGAGAGTTAACCGATCTCGATGTTGGAAAAACTAGTGAGGTTGTGTGGTATGATGATGGACAACATGACCGTCTTATGGCATATAGAAAAAGACAAGAAGAACGTGGACGTAAGGTAGGAATTGTTGGAATACCAACACCTTTAAAAACCCTTAATGTATCAGGTATCGGAATGCTCCCAGGAGATTTATACTCAGTGTTTGCACGGCCAGAGGTAGGTAAGACGTGGTACCTCATTAAAACAGCCGCAATTGCTATGTCAATGGGCTATAAGGTATTGTTTATAAGCCCTGAAATGCCAGAAGATCAAATATCCTTGCGTTTAGATGTTGTGGTAGGAAGAATGCAGAAATTAAACTTCTCTCTCACCAACCTTATTGCAGGAAACCCCATTAATGAAAAAGAATATGTAGATTTTCTTGATAATAACGCTGGACGAAATATTTTGATTGCTGATCATATGGAAAACGGAGATATTAATTTCCCAGGCATTGCCTCTCTAGCTAGAAGACACCAACCCGATTTATTAATTATTGATGGTATGGAGTTGATTAATCTAGGACGTAATGAAAGATATAGTGCACAATGGGAAAAATTGGGGATATTATATGGGCAAGCTAAAAAATTCTCAACAGCTATGAAAATTACAACACTAGTATCACATCAAGCTAACCGTAATGCAGCAGATGTATTTCGTCCTCCACAAGCTGGAGAAGTGTCTGGTGGAGACGCTTTGATACGTTGGTCAGATGCAGCTTTATCGATGTGTTTATTAGAAGATGAAGATAAAAAGAGAGTGGTTGCCTTCCAGAAATTTAGAGGAAAACCCTATCCTGATGCTGAATCAGTTATCATTAATTTTGATGGTGATAGAGGAATCTTTGCAGAGACGGATGGTTTTAAAGACAGATAATGGTATTTTGGAAACCTGGCTGTCAATGTGGATGTACTTGGTGGGATATGATCAAAAATTGGCATAGGAGATTTTTATCTGAGAAGGAATGGCATTATTACACCCCATTTTATTCTTCTAAACCGACAGCACGACCTTTAACAAAATCTGAAGAGATGTTATGGAAGTTTTGAGAAAAAAGAGATGAAGAATTGAAGTATCGAGGAAGATATAAAAATAGAAGGAAGAAGAATAATGAATAGAGATTGGGAATTAGCTTTATTAGAGGCAGGAATAGATGTACCTAGAAACAAAAGTGAGTTTAATATCGTATGCCCTTGGCATGATGATAATTCTCCCTCATTGTCTATAAACACAGCAAAAGGTCTTTGGATATGTCAAGCAGGTTGCGGGGAAGGAAAAATAGCAAAATTCTTAGTTAAGTATCTAGGTATATCATTATTTGAAGCTGAAAAATTAGCCTTCATTCCTCCTAATCCATTTGAAGAGGTAGACCTTTTTCCTGAGTTTAATTTAGAGACAAAGAAAGAGGAATTATTACCTTTACCTGAGATAGAGCAGACATATGATGGCTCTCGTGTCCCTAAGATGGCAATTGAGAGGGGTTTTTCCCCTAAAGTACTCAAAGAGTGGGGATGTGGTTTAGACCTCAGTACTGGTGCTTTGGTGATCCCTGTGTATGATGAATACGGTAGGTTTGTATCAGAAAATCGTAGACAACCTGAAGGAGTTAAACCTAAGTACCATATCCCACCAGATTTTCAGAAGAGAAGAGTCTTATTTGGCTTTAATCGTCTTGATATCGAAACTCCTATTGTTTGTATAACTGAAGGAGCTTTAGATACTATTTGGTTAGCACAGCATGGTTTTCCTGCTGTAGCTCTCTTCGGTGTGACTTTAACAGAGTATCATATTGCTCTCTTAAAAACACTCCCTAGACTTAAAGAAATCGTGCTCTGTTTAGATAATGATGAGCGCGGAAAAACAATGGCGCAAAAAAGCTTTACTCTTCTGCAAAAAAGGTATATAATAAGTATAGTGAATCTTCCAGAAGAGTACAAAGATGTACAGGAAGTACGTACACCATCGGTTTTGAAAGAGGCCATCAAATCAAGGTTATATTTTTAAAATTTCGTTTATTCGCTTATTTTACTATTTTATAATAATTTTATTTTATTTTTAGAGGTACCAAAGGATGCCAAGTTTAGAACAAATCGGACAAAATGCAAAACAGAGAAGAGAAGAGTTTGAAAGTAATTCCAGTCAAGGAAGAGAACTATTTTTCACGGCAGATGGCGATCTAGCTAATTTAGCAATCGTTCCATCCGGCAGTCCCGAAGAAGCAGACACAGAAACACGTCTATTAGACTATCACCAACACAGCGAGAGAGTTACCCCTACCAGTCCCCAGGATTCTGGTTGGAGATTCTATTTCTGCACCCTTGCAGTAAATGGCACATGCACACATTGTGATCGCGGTGTAAAGAAGCAATATCGCTTTGCTTTCTGGGCTTATGTCTACAACAGACGTATCAAAAACACTCCTCAAAACACTGACAATTGGGAACAGGTCAAAGCACCTGCTGGCCTAATGTGGGAACAACAAGTAAATGATTTCCGTATTATCTCTTTACCTTTCGGTAAGAGCGATATGTACTGGAACCTATTACTACAACTATCTTATAACGAGGGAGCACTAAACACTTCTGCCGTTCAGGTTTCTAGAACCGGAAAGGGTACAGACACTGTTTGGGGTTTGACCGCTGTAAAGAAGCCTCTTGTTGATTGGAGTGAAATCGGTGAAGGAGCCGATGAACTTGAAGGCTTAAATGATTACTTTATGCGGCGTGAAGCTGAAAAGCAAGCCATTGTAGAGGATTCTGTAAATCTAGAAGATGATGAAGAAGATATTACAGATGGTGAAGACGATGGTTTCGGTTTCTAATATTGGAAACTGATGCATGGGCAAAGAAATACGAAGACCATGCTTACTTCTTAGAGCGTAAATTCACATACTTGTGGAAGGGTAAATACCCCTGCACTCTTAGTAAGATAGGCACCTTCGGTTGCGTTGCATACTTCGAAGAAGATGATGTCTCCTTAATGGTTGATACTTGGGACGTTCACGTTCCAACCTCTGTTAAGGAGATCATCGATAAACGGACAGCCCACAAATGTAAATACAGTTATTGTACTTACGGCTGTGGGAGTCCTCAAGCTTTGGGTAAACATTACGTAAAAATTCACAATGAAGTAAAAAAGCCGAGGAAAAAGAAGAATGATAATCCTGTTAGGGCCAGATAATACTGGCAAATCCACATTAGCTGCACAGTTAAAACAGAAGGGTTTAGTATCCTTACACTGCAACCAACATACGGGCTTCGATAATTACTATAGTTGGTTATCTAATCCCCAAGACTTATTAAATAGAACTGTTTTTGATCGTTGGTTTTTCTGTGATATCCCTTATGCTAAAGTAGTACGGGAAGAAGTAAGATCAAAATATACTTATCAACAAATACACATTTTGAATACATTAACTAAGATGTATAAACCATTGATAATTTTATGTACTAAGCAAGCACCTAATTTCGCGGATAGAGAACAACTTTCCATTGTTGAGCAACATGAATCTTTATTATTAGAATACAAACGTATGTTAGTAATTTTACAACAACCTTACACTGTATATGATTGGGAAAACCCTCAACTTAGTTTAGATGAAATTGTTGAACGCCATACGGCTGAATTGCCTTTATGGACAACAAAACTCATGGATACTCCGGTGTAATGAATGATCGTAACGGAAAAAAATTTTGAAGAGGCTATAGCTACAGTAGAAGCTTGCGATGCTCCGGTAGCTGACGTTGAAACTAATGGTCTTGATGTACATAATGGGGATAGATTATTTAGTGTTGGTATAAGTACCGATCCAAAGACAGAATTCTATTTTCCCTTTCGCCATTTATACCCAGGTTCTGAGAATCTTCCTGAATCCCACCTAACGAAACTAATGGCTGTATTAAGCCAAAAGAAGAAACTTGCTGGATACAACTTTAAGTTTGATGTTCACATGATGATGGCAGAAGGTTTTATCCCTTGGGATATGGATATAGTTGATGTAATGGTGCTTGTAAGAATGACTGAGATGGGGCAGTACACGCAACTAGGTTTAACCCCTACCATTGATCGAGATTATGGGCCTTCATCAGGAGATTATGATCGGAACACTACAATTGAATTACAAAAGAATAAATGGAAGAACAATTACTCCCTAGCTCCTATTTCTTTAATGGGGCCATATTGCGAAGAAGATACATTTTGGACTCGTAAAGAGTGGACAGATAGAGAGTTAAAAATCGTCAAAACAAAGCAAGACGATGTATGGGCTTCCCAGATAGATTTTACTAAAGTATTACTACGTATGGAACAGACAGGTATTGCTACTGACCATGTTTATGGTGAATGGGCAAACCAGAAAATCGTTGAACGTAGGAAAGTTTTAGAACAACAAATTTATAAAGATGCTGGTGAAGAATTTTTAATCAGTAGCCCTAAACAAATTGGAGAAATGTTTGGTAGACTTGAAATACCTTGTCCACAACAAACAGATAAAGGTAATGATTCTTGGGATGTTATCTCTTTAGCACAAGTCGATCACCCTTTGGGGGGAATGATAAGTGAATTTCGTACTCTAGAAAAGATGCGAAGTACATATCTAGAGAACTTCTTAAAGAACGATATTATCCATACATTTTACAAAAATTATGGTACAATAACTGGAAGACTTTCTTCAGTAAATCCAGCTTTACAAACTATTCCTCGCGGTTTATTTGCTGTAGATGATGTTGAATTAACAGAAGAAGAAATTGAAGACTCCATTAAGCGCGTACAGGGAGCTTTTCAAGCCAGTAAAGGCAAATCTATTATAATCCCTCCTAAAGCACGAATTGCTTGGGCACGAGATAAAGAAACAGACTTTACTGATGATGCTACAGATTTTATATCGATTAGACGCATGTTTGTACCACGACCTGGCTACAGATTCGTATCTTTTGATTATTCTCAGATGGAAGTACGAGTATTCTTAGCATATATTAAAAACCCTGCGATTTTTGAAATGATGAAATCAACGGGCTTCGATTTCCATACTGAAGCAGCAAAAATTGCTTTTAAAGTAGATGAAAAGCACCCTCAATTTAAGTACTTCCGGCAATTAGCAAAAGGGATTACTTTCGGTCTAATTTTCGGTATCGGTTTAGGTAGACTTGCTGGTACTTTGAATATGACTCCTGAGGAAACTAAAGAGCATAGAGCAACTTACTTCGCAGGAATTTTTGGTGCTGAAGATTTTATTACTGCAGTACGTAAAAAGGGAAGAAAAAATAAGTTTGTTACCAACCTATTTGGTAGACGGTACGCAGTACCAATGGGAGAAGAATATAAGCTTGTTAACTACTTGATTCAAGGAAGCAGTGCTGATCTCTTAACAAGTAAGATGATTGAACTAGATAAAAAATTAGAAGGAAGACGTGATGAATGTAGAATGCTTCTACAGATTCACGATGAAATCCTTTGTGAGATTCGGGAAGACAAACTTGAGTATTACATGAAAAATATTACTCGTCTCCTAGAACAAAATGATTTAGGTATCCCAATGGAAGTAGATGCAGAATTAGTGCATCCTTCCTGGGCACATAAAGCGGAGTAAGAATGAGAAAAATAACAAGTAGATTAGAAAACCCAGATGAATATTTCCTTTTCCTAGTTCATGTAGTTGCAATGAGAGCTACATGCTCTAGGAGAAGGGTGGGTTGTGTTCTCGTTAATAGCGAAAATCACATAAAAAGTACAGGATACAATGGAGTGGCCTCTGGAGCAGTTCATTGTTTAGATGCCCCTTGTCCAGGCGCAGAAGCACCATCTGGTACTATGTTAGAGTATTGTTATGCGATTCATGCCGAAATCAATGCTATGGATCAACTAGATGATGAAACAACTGAATTAACGGCGTATTTTCCTATGACTCCGTGCCTTCCATGTGCAATGGAAATTCTAAAAAGAGGCCAAATTAAAACTATTGTTACATCTTCAGTTTATGCAGATAGTTCCGGTATAGAATATTTAAAAGCAAACGGCATTGAGCATAGAATAGTAGAAATAGATGGAGATCAGATATTTGATGATTATTTACGAGGTATAAAGTAATATTATGGCTACAGTATCACAAGAATTGTCGGCAACGTTTAAGATGCCTGACGGCCAATGGGCAAAAAATGTAATTACTATCGATGGGATCGATACAGAACAAGATGTGGAAGTACAAATTCGAGACGCAAATAATGCTCTCGATTCAATACACGCTACCCTAAAGAATCGCCTTGAAACACAGGTGAGGGAGGCATTAGACGAAGCAATTGCAGTTATTCGAGAGGTAGACTAAAATGGTTAAACCAAAAAAGTCTTCTGCAAGTGGAAAAGCAACTGTTGAGGAATTAATAAAGAAACACGAAGGAGTATTAGATTTTGGAGATAGTGAAATCTTTGAATATTCCCGTATTCCTTTTGATATTCCTGCCTTAGATAAAATGCTTGGTGGAGGAGTCCCTACTAAACGTTTAAGTATCTTTGCAGGAGCATCTAATGCAGGTAAATCATATCTCGCTATGCAAGCTGTTGTACAAGTACAAAAAACAGGTGGTACAGCCGTTTGGATTGATGCAGAAATGTCTTGGGATGCAACTTGGGCAACGAAATGCGGTATTGATGTTACTAAAATTCTTGTAGTACAACCATCTAATGGTGAAGAGGCTTTCGATCTCATGGAGAGTTTGATGAAGGATCAAGTTGATTTAATCGTCTTAGATAGTATTGCAGGTTTAGTACCAAAAGCTATTACTGAAGAAGATTATGATCATAATCCTATGGCGTGGCAAGCACGATTTATGAATCGTTCCCTTCCACGTATTATTCCACATCTTAAACACGGCAGTGCTGTTATTTTTATTAACCAAATGAGAGCCGGAATTGGGCCTATTGACTTCTTACAGCGTATGCCTGGTGGACAGGGACAAGGCTTCTATTCCCACCTTGTACTTGAAGTAAGACGTAACGGTTGGATTACGGAGAAAGACGTTAAAGTTGGTTTTGATGTACAAATTCGTAACCGTAAAGCTAAGATTGATAGTGTACATCAGGGAGATTGTATTGTACCTTTCAAGTTTGGTGGTGGTTTCGATATCATCGAGACATTCATTAGAGAGGCTATTCAACATGATTTCATTCAAAAAGGTGGCGCATGGTACACTATCCCTGGAGTAGAAACTCGTTTTCAAGGTATGGGAAACGTAAAGCAACACTATGTTGACAATCCTGAGGATTTTGCATCTTTAACTGCAATGGTGTATAGTAAAGATAAGTCCTTCGGTGATCTTTTACCAGAGGGGGATGATATAACTGACGAAGACTTTCAAAATAAGGTTACAGAAATCTCAGTTGAAAGTCATAATCAAACTGGTGGTATTACAACAGGAGTTGTTGTATCTAATCTTTATGACCAGGAGGATCCAAATTATCTTCCAATTGGATATGGTGAGTAATGAAAATAATTAAGGGAAATATATGGAATAAATGGGAAGAAGGTAAATATATCGTTATCCCCACTAACTGTGAGAAGAATTCTAAGGGGAAAGCTATCATGGGCGCGGGTATGGCAAAAGAAGCTGCTATTCGCGTTCCAGAGCTTCCAGAGAAACTTGCTTCCTTTGATGATCTGAATAGAGTACTAGTGTTTAATAAACACAAACTCATTACCTTTCCCACAAAAAATAAGTGGAAAGAGAATAGTATTTTATCGATGATTGATGAACGTTGTCATGATCTTAATATGTTGATGATGGTTATTCAAGATGAAGTATATCTACCACAGCTTGGGTGTGGGAAAGGAAATCTTAAATGGGAAGTTGTTCAACCTGTTCTAGAGAAGCATTTAAAGGATGATCGTTTTATTGTGGTAGAATAATATGCCTCACTCAGATTTTACAAAACAAGAAATTATAATAGGCCAATGTCTCGATGAGATGGGCCTACGTTATCATGAACAAAGACAGATTGGTAAATATTACGTAGACTTCCTAGTTGAAGACACTATTGTGGTTGAAGCTGATGGTGTCTTTGGACATTTTAAAAAAGCTGATGAAATTAGAGATGAAGCTCTCCTTGAAATGGGAGTGGGACAAATCTTTCACATTAAAGGACAAACCAAGAAAGAAATTTACAAAGAGTTACAAGATTTTTTATGCCAGGAACCGAATCAAACTTAATGAAAATGTTGTCTAGAGAGTATCCAGATATACCTCAGACAGCAACACCGAAAAAAGCAAAAACTAGATATGCCTTAGATAAAGAGCTTTTATGGTTCAAAAAACAGCTTGAAGAAGGTATATATAACACAGCAAACCTCGATCCGCACATATCTAGTGGGATTCAATCATTTCACTGTTCCGCCATTGGAAACGCCTGTGATCGCTATTTATGGCTACATTGGCGTCGATTAATACCGGAAGAGGAAATAGATGAGATAAAACAGCGCATTTTCGATCATGGAAGTGCAACAGAAGAGAGGTATACAAAATACTTTGAAAATGGTATAATGTATATAGACCGTGAAGTTCGGGCAACAAATGAGTACCCACCAGTTAGTGGACGTGCTGACTTTATCCTTACTTCTTCCAAAGCTGGTGTCAAACGTTTCATTGTCGAATTAAAGACAATCAATAGTCGAGGCTTTGATGGTTTACAAGTACCAAAGGTTGATCATGAGATTCAACTACAGTCTTATTTGAATATGCTAGATTTCCCTTTCGGAGTTGTTTTATATGAGAATAAAGACAACCAAAAAGTGAAGATGTTTCAGATTGATAAAGACCCTGAAGCATGGCAAGTAGTATTAGATAGATTAGAACGCATTATTAACATGGAGAAGATGCCCACCTTGGCCTCAGTAGATGGCCCAGATCATCCCTCTTGGTGTAATTGTCGGGGTGTTTTAGATGAGTAAATTTACGGATGATATAGCAAATAAAACTGAATACTTTATAGATCGTTTAGAGGTACCAGATTTTTCAATTGAACATCTCCATCGGGAGATAATTATGTTGGAGAATTTACAGGAACTAACTAATTGGGAACTAGAGGAACAATTATCAGTTTTTGGGGGATATAAAAGTTATTTAGAGGCTCAGTTAGGGCAGGCAGAATCTCGAAGAGGTACTATAGAAGCATCTTACGATGCAGCTTTAGCTCACGCGATGTTTCAAACTGAAAAAACCTATCTAGATAAAGGTTTAAAGAAACCTAATAAAGACTCCCTAAAGGGGGAAGCTCTGGAAGGAAATATCCCATTAAATGAGTTAAGAAAAGGTTTAATAGAGAGTGAAGCATTAGCTGTTAGATTAAAGGGCTTACGAGACGCATACGTCTCGCAATATAATACTGTGAGTCGAGTAATTGCCATCAGAAGTATTAGTTACGATCAAGTATAAAATAATAAAAGAGAATTTATGAAAATATGTGAATGTCTTTGGAATTGTGGTTTAGTAGTTGCGTCTGGTAAAAAATTTATTTCCGGTCATTATAATAGGGGTAGATCAAGCCCTAATAAAAATAGACCTTCTCCTTTTAAAGGAAAAAAACATACAGAAGAGGCGAATGAAAAAAATCGACAAGCTCATCTTGGAAAACAATTAGGAAATAAACATTCTTTAGGAATTAAAAAATCACAAGAAACAATTAAAAAGCAGAAAGAAACTCTTGCTATAACCAACCAAACAGAAGAAACTAAACAAAGAAGAAGTTTAGCAAGTAAACAAATTAACAGCGATCCTCAAATAAGAGAAGCATCTAAACAAAGAGCGATAAAACAAATAAAAGACCCTACTTCAAAGTTTGGGAAATGGCCTGGTAGAGATTCTTATCCAGAAAAATATTTTAAAAATTTTCTAGAATCATTAGGGGCAATTGAAAATGAGGATTTCTTTAGAGAATATCAGGTGGGGAAATATAGAATTGATTTCGCTTACATTGACGAACAAGGAAAACGAGCAATTGAAATCGATGGAGGACAACACCTATTGCAAGAAGCGATAGAACATGATAGAATACGAGATGAATATTTAATAGAACAAGGATGGCAAGTGTTTAGAATACCAGTAAAAAATTTATATAGGTTTTTAGAACCTATGTTAGTTTAAAAAGCCACTGTTAGTAGAGTAATTGCTTTGAGAGCAACAGTACCAGACCAAGTATAAAAATTACGGGTTTAAAATGAAGTTCACGATAGGGGTAGATGTTGGAAAGTATTCACTGTTTTTTTCAGTGTTAGACGAAGCATCGGATATTTATACACAAAAACAAATAGAGATTACAGAAAAGAAGGATATTGAACGTGGTTGGCTAATGATGCAAGCGGTTGAGGATTATCTTATTGATTTTATTGATGAGCAAGAAATAACAGCCGAAGACGTGACACTAGCAATTGAAGAACCTTTGTATTTGAATAATATTAAAGTTTCTTTTGCCTTAGATCGCTCAGTAGTGGTTTGTGAAATAGCCGCTTTAAACGTTGGAGTAAATTGCTTTAGTTATGCCAACACTACATGGAAGAAATCAATTCTTGGTAGAGGAAATGCCAGTAAAGAAGATATAGCAAAATTTGCAGAAGCTAAGTGGAAGAAATACCCATTTGGTGTGCAGGACTTTAAAGATGCCGCTTGCTTAGGTCTTCATCAACATATATTATTAAACGGTACAGTAAATGTATCTACTGTAAAAGCGGAACCAAAAAAGAAAAAAGCAGTAGTAACTAAAAAGAAAAGAGGGAAAGCAAAGTAATGACCAGACCATTTTGTACAAAAGAATTACACACCAGATGTAGATATAATTCATCTGCTTGTGATTGCATTTGTCATAAAGATAGTGATAGCGGAGTAGCCCTAAGAAGAGGAAAACCTTCCCCATCTTTAGAAACCGCAGATTTAATATTAAGAGGTATAGAGTTAAGTAGAGAGGTAAAGGAACTAAATGACTAAAACAACAATTGCACTTGATGTAGATGGAGTCCTAGCAGATTTTAACACTAGAATGCGCCACGTTATGGCTGAAGAGTATGGTTTTCTTGATCCAAATACCCTAAAGATTGTTCAGTGGGATTTTAATCACGCCTATGGTTTAACTAAGGCTGAAGAGAAGCATTTAATGTCTAGAATTTTTGATAGTAATGATCATTTTCCTCCTATGCCTGGAGCTATTGAAGGTGTTCAAGGGTTAGTTGAGAGAGGGCATGATATAATTATCACTACAGCTAGAAAAGACCCTGCTAATACTCAAGAGTGGTTAGAGCTTAATGGATTGGATTTTATTACTCCATATCATATCGATCTTGAAGAAGCACCGGAATTCGATTATCTTCTAGATGATTCTCCCAAGAAAATTGGAAAACTACGAGGAAATATTAAGAAACAAGCCTTCTTATTTGATTCTCGTCAAAATGAAGACTGTACAGATATTTTTAATCAATGGATTAGAGTGTTTGGATGGGACGGATTTTTAGATCATTTAGACACTACAGGATATGGAAGTTAATGGAATGGATAAATTGTGCTACCTGTTGTTGGTGTGCTTACCAAGGGGATAGAGAGGATTTCAATGAATTAAGGAAGATATTCCTTGTTAATCCTCATCCTCATGGAGCACCTGAACAATGTATAGGATGTAAAATTGAAAGCGGTGAAGTAAAAATAACATGGACATAAGAATAAAAGACGCAGGCAGATTTTTTAAGGAAGGTTTTAAAGCATTAGTAGGTAAAGGTTTTACTTACCCAAACCCTAGTGGAACAAAAGTACCAAAGGGTGCAAAACTTACCCCTAATATGTTTAGTACTTTGGACTATTTTATAGCTGAAGAAAAAGATATTATAAAACAACAAGCAATGGCAGAATTTGCAAAGGGGTTTAAAGCATACTTTAAAGAAGCTGCTAATCAAGCTAGTCAAACTTCAGGAGATGTATATTGGCCTGATGGGGCTGAGATTGAGGATATATTACCTAATATGGGTTACGGAGATATTTTTAGATTCCGAGATATTATTAATGGGCATGAGCCAGTTGGCCCTTTAAACCCTTCTCCTACTTCTGTACAATTTAAAAAAGCAGAAAAAGCTAAAAAGACTGTATTAGGAACACCAAAAGAAGACCTTCCAGATATGAGTGATGCACGACCAGAAGGCTATAGAGAATCACATGCAGGTGAGTTTGTTGATAATGATAAGGAGAAAAATGATCAAGTAGATAATATTCAATCATCTAGAGCATATCAACTCTTACCTAAGAGTGCTCAAATTGAAGTTGCTGCGGCGATGGAAGAAGGTGGAAAAACTTTAACGGAAGTTATAAAAGAGAGAAATTCTATAGAAGAATTACCAGAATCTGGGCCAATGACAAAGGAAAAACTAATAGAAACTTCAGAAGGTAAAAAAGATGAGTAATAAGGAAATAAAATTAGAAGAAAGACAGTGTTGGTACAAGGAAGGTGTTACCTGTCACTGTGATAACGAAGGAAGAGATTGTGTAGAGTTGGCTTTTGCCAACGCGAAGCTTCTCTATTGCAACGATAAGGAATGTAAGTGGAACATCGACCTTCCTTACAAATATGAGGTATATAGAGGTAGAGGCCACAAACCTTTCGCTGATGATTATTTCACTGGTGTATGTGGGCGCGGTGACGTTGGGATGGCTAGAGAGAGAATCCGTTCTAATATAAAGATTACTGACTCTCAAGCATTTACATCTTGTAGGGTAAGAGCTAACCGTACCACAAGTACGCCACACTTTCCTGATCCTAATAATATTGAGCACACCGTTTATGACGATCCTAAAGATTCAGATTTTGAGTCTGGTGCTTTTGGGATTAGATAATGGAAGAAGAACTACAACCAATAATTGAAGTAGCACTTCCAGAAGAAGCAATGCCTTATTTATTAGAGCTTCCTCTAGACGATGGATGTATCTTTATTATGGACTCTCCTAATGAGAAAGAAGGAAGTTGGGATTTGACGTTTCCAGGGGGGTTTAAAATAACTTGTCCTCACGGTTCAACTTGGGACACAGATGCTATGAAACGGGAAGAGGAATGAGTTTTCGGAATCAATTAACAATGCAAGAACAGTATGAAAAAACGCTGTCTCAGATAGAAATATTTAAGGCAGCGATCAAAAAACATACGGATGAAGGGGTACCAAAAGGAGTACATTGGAAAGTACATAGAGCAGTTGAAGAAGGCTTAATAACTAAGCTAGAAGAGTTACAAGACGAAGCTATTTTATACGAGAATAAACATGGCATTCGAACCGGGGATCAAACTACGAGCGATTGAGCTTTATTTAGAGCTTCACTCTGTATCAAAAGTACATGAAAAAATATGTAAAGAATATCTTCCTGTTTTAGGAGAGGAAGGGCTTCCAAAAGAAATCACTGTCCGTAAATGGATAGAAAATAATGAGCTTCCAGAGGTTGTAAGAAACATGGAAGTGGAAGTTATTGCTAAAACACGCAGTCGAGAGATCGAAGCGCAGGTCGAGAAAAAAGAACGTGACGATAGAGTTTTAAATCGAATTATCGAGAAAGCTAGTGGTGAGCTTGAAGAAATGGAGTTTACTTCGGCTGAAGCAGCTTCAAAAGCCGCTGAATCAGCAATTAATACTTCTCGTAAAATTGCGAATCAAACCATAAATTTACAATTTATTACGGATGTGCTAGATGCTATTAAAGTAACTATTACGGATGAGGAGATGAGGCGCAAGCTTGGTATCGAACTTCGTAAAATCTTTCAAAAGTACTCTAACGAATAAAAGCTTTCATCTGAGGTTTATTTATGGTAAAATATACGTATAGACTGACACATTATGTCAGTCTAGTGTAGTCTCTAAGACATAGTTAATAAGTTAAACATAACGTACTTTTCACATGGCAAAACAAACTGATGTTGGGTTTATGGATGCTCTTGAGCAACTTTCCAGTAACCTGATCGACGAAGAAGAATTTCACGTAGGTACCTTCTACGAATTTATACGCGATGTATGGTCGCAAAGCTTTGATAAACCTGAACATTTTCAACTATGGCACGTACAAAAAGTTTGTCGTGACGTAGAGAAAGCAATGGAAACCGGACAGCATTATGTTGCCGTACTTCCTAGAGGGCATTATAAAAGCACTATTTTAGGGCACGGCTTTGCTGTGTGGCGTCTTTTAAAATCTACAAAAGATGCAAAGATAATTTATGTCAGTTATACTGAAAAAATGACTAGAAGACATATTTCAGAAATGAAGACAGAGATTAGAAATAATCCTATTCTTTATCCTTTAATGAAAGATAGATCATCCGATGCGGATGGTGTTTTTAAATATGAAATTCATGGCGGTATACACATTGAAATTGAACCAGCAGGTTTGTTTACCTTTAAAAGAGGAATGCACGTTGATGGTGGAATGGTTGCCGATGATATATTAAGAGATGCTGAAAACCCTCTTAATACAGGGGAATTAGAAAAGGCAAAAACTTTCTTCATGAAAGAGACAATGCTTATTCCTAACCCAGAGGCACCTATTATTGTTATGGGTACTCCAATGGATACAAATGATTTATTAGCTGATCTTCAAGATGATGAGACATTTGATACTTGTGTATTACCCGTATTTAATCCAACACCGGATAGAGAAGTACTAGCTCCAGAAATACGTAGCAAGGAATGGTTAGAAGCTTTCCAAAATGCACGTCCTAATATTTTCTCTTCTGAATTCATGTTGAATCCAGTTTCAACAATCAATGCTTTCTTAAGTGTTGAAGAGATTAAGGCCGTAGAACACGAAGAATTATCAAGCTTAGACGCTTACACTTATCATGATGATTTAAATAGTGATTTAACCGTTGCTGGTTTTGATATTGGTAAAAAACGTCACCCATCCCATTTATGTGTCTTCACTAGTAAGATGAATGAACCTGACTTGATTGAAATCAATAGTACCTTTTTAGACGGTATTGATTTTATTAAGCAAGCCGATTTCTTGAATCTTGTGGCTGATAATTTTGATATTGATAAAGGTTTCTTTGATAATACTATTCCTATGCTTGAAGATAGGGAAATAAATTCAATTTGGGAACCAATTGTATTTACACCAAAACAACGTAGATACATGGCATCTAAATTTGAAGAATATGTACAACAAGGGAAGATTAAATTGATTGTGGATCATCGTCAACGCTCTCAAATTGTATGTGTAGATAACACATTATCAGCAGCAGAAACACCAGCAGGTCATGGTGACTCATTCTGGTCAATTGCTATGGCAGTGTTTGCACATGTAGAGGCTATGAGAGGCAACACTCAAGATGTTGGGAACCTATTGGATATGATAACAATAGGTGACGATGCATCAGCAGTAGAAACCTTAGGATTTAAACCTAAAAAAATGAAATTAGAAGAAGGCGATGAACGACATATAAAATGTCCAAACTGCCACAGTCCATCAGGTATAGGTTGGATATTTGAGCGTCAAAAGTGTATTATATGTCACTCAAATGCCCAAATGGAAAAAGAATTAGCGGCACAAAACGCTATGATGTCAATGTCTGCTATGGGAAATACTTTTGATGAAGAAGTAGAACAAATTGGAAAAGAAGAAGAAGTTAATATAGAGTAATAAATGAAATCAACACATAATGTAGGAGAACTTAATGAAGTATAATTTAGCAGAACAAAGAATGACCCCAAATATTTACGCGATTTTAAAAGATCGGTATTTAAGAAAAGATAATGAAGGCAACATAATCGAAACCCCAGATCAGATGTATTTAAGAGTAGCAAAGCATATAGCAAATGGACAGGACGAGCTTGTAGATGTATATTATCGTATGATGGCTCGTGGTGCATTCCATCCTAATTGTTTGAACGTTAATACAAGAATTGCTACTGATAAGGGATATATAAAATTATCTGATATTGGAGATAAAAGAAACAAAAAGATTACTTTAAAAGTATCTTCTGATCAAGAGATAGAAGACGCCACAGAATATTATTATTTTGGGGATACAAAAGGTCGTCAAATAACCACTAAAAATGGGTATAGCATACAAGGAAAAAATGAACACTTACTTCGAATTATAAATAATGAGGGTGAGTATGTTTGGAAAACTATGGGAGAACTTGTCTTAGGAGATTGGATTGCTCTACAAGAAAACTTTCTTCAAGATATCCCAAATAGTGATTTACGTACAGATGAATACCCAAAAAAGAGGGTGGGAAGTCCCGCTAACGACATTTCCTTACCGGATAAAATTACAACTAACTTAGCCACATTATTAGGGTTATATTGTGCAGATGGGCACTATAATAAGGAAACGGCTAGGTTAGAATGGGCTGTAGATAGACAAGATCAAGATGTTGTAACTTGGTTACATAATACTATTGAATATGAGTTTGGTGTACAACCTAAAACTTATAATTTTCCCAAGGCAGCTTGTGATGTTGTATCGATAACATCTGTCAAATTATGTTATTGGGCTACACTTAATCAACTAATTAAAGAAAATTCAAATAATGCTTGTGTTCCAGAAGCTATTTTCCGTAGTGGTAAAAATGCTATTGCTGGTTTTTTACGTGGGGTGTTTGATGGAGATGGTTCTGTCGGAGAACGAACAATTGAATTATTTTCAAACTCTAGTATTTTAATTTCTCAAGTACAAGAATTATTGCTTGGTTTGGGCATTCGATCTAAAATAAGAAAACAAGCAGCGGGTTTTCGTTTAACTATAAATAAAAATGAAAATTGGTTACGTTTTCAAGAAACTGTTGGTTTTATAAGCCAACGAAAAACAGATAAATTAGATATCACTTTAAGTGATAATGCACATGTTGATGTAATACCAAATCAAGAAAAAAGATTAACAGCTTGGTATAAAGCTAATTTTTCTGGGGTAGAGGGTTCTTTTCAAAATATTTATAAAAAAGTTGGTATGTATATATGTGGTGCACGTCCATTAAATAAACAAATTATAAAACGGCACCCAATATTGTTAGAATCTCCTTCATCTGAATTTTTTAACTCTAATCAGATTTATGAAAAAGTTGCTGATATATCTTCATGTGTTTTTGAAGCAGCCGATTTACATGTACCTGTTCGAAACACTTATATAGCTGCTGGTTTTGTTACTCATAATAGTCCTACTCTTGTAAATGCAAATGTAAATAAAGGCTCTTTAAGTGCTTGTTTTGTTCGTAGTCCTGAAGATAATATGGTAGATATTATGCGAGTTGTTGATGATATCGTACAAATAGAAAAATCTGGCGGTGGAATAGGTATTGGAGTAAGTAAAATTCGCCCTAAAGGAGCACCTGTCAATGGCCCTCATTATGAAGCCCTTGGGCCTGTAAATGTACTTAGAATGGTTTCCTTTAATGCTTCTATTATTACCCAAGGAAGTTTTAGACGTGGAGCACACATGGGACAGCTTAGTGTGTCTCACCCAGATATTAGAGAGTTTATTCATTGTAAAGATACTTTTGAAGATTTACAGAATTTTAATATCTCTGTACAGATTACCGATGAATTCATGGAAGCAGTACTTGATGATAAGTCTTGGGCGTTAATTGATCCCCATACAAATAAAGTAACTGAAACTGTATTCGCTAGAGATTTATGGCAGGAGATATGTACCTCAGCACATGCCACTGGTGATCCTGGGATCGCATTTATAGACCGCGTTTGGGAAACACAGCCAAATCCTCAGCTTGGGGATATAATGACCAGCAATCCTTGTGGTGAGGAATATTTAGAGGATGGTAATAGTTGCTGTCTTGGTTCTATTAACTTATCTAAGTTTGTTGTTAATGGAAAATGGGATTATTTTGCCCTTGATATGGTTGTACATACGGCTGTAAAATTTCTAAATGGTGTGATTGATGTAAATACTTTCCCCTTACAGAAATTAAGAGATATTAATCTTGCCACTAGACGTATTGGACTTGGTATCATGGGATGGGCAGATGCCCTAATTGCTCTTGGTATAGAATACGATTCGGAAGAAGCTATTAAAGAAGCTAGAAATATTGGTTCAGCTATTAGTAATAGTGCATGGGACGCCTCAGCAGATTTAGCCGCTAAAGATGGAGCTTACCCTGAATGGTATAAATCCTCATTTAATATCCCTGGCGGGAGAAAAGTAAGAAATTCTTCTGTAATTACTATTGCACCTACGGGCACGATCAGTAGACTTGCAGATTGTTCTTCCGGTATTGAGCCTCTGTTTGATCTAGCTTGGGAATCTAATATTCTCTGGAAGGATGATACAGGAGAACGGACAACAAAGATGATGGATTCTCCTAAAGTAATTCGAGACGCTGTAACAAAATTAGACGAAGCAGCACAGAGACAAGTAGATATCAATCTAGATAGTAAGAACACAGGTAGTTGGTCTTGTGGTACTATTCAACCTTCTTTCCTTAAGAAATTAGCTACAGATAAGTCTGGATTAGAGGTATTACGTATCTATGGTATTGATCCAAAGTTATTTAGAACAGCTTTAGAAATTTCTCCAGAAGCCCATTTAAGAATGCAAGCTGCATGGCAAGAAAACACTTCAAACGCTGTATCTAAAACTATTAATGCACCAAATGATATTACTGTAGATGATATTTGGGATATTTATGTACAGGCATGGAAATTAGGATGTAAAGGCGTAACCGTTTATCGTTCCGGTACTAGAGAACTAGAAGTACTTTCTACGATTAAAGAAAATGAGGGTGTTCGTGCTTCAGATACCAGTATGCCAGGGGATAAAAAACTTAGTGCTCGTTGGACAGACGAAGAAGAGCTTCAAAAAGAATCTAATTGGGGTTTAGAAGAACTAATCCTACGTAAAGGGGCTACAAAGCGTCCTCATTCTGTATATGGAGTAACTGATGATTGGCGTACCGGACACGGTAAGCTCTACGCTACCCTTAATACAGTTGGTAATAAACCGCATGAAGTTTTTGCTAATATTGGTAAAGCAGGTGGGTGTGACAACGCTTTCTTAGAAACAATAGCTAGATTAATTTCTCTAGGACTTCAAAAAGGTATAGATTGGGAAGAGCTTGCAAATTCATTGGATGGTATTACTTGTTGTCCTGTTTGGGATGATGGTAAATTAATTCTTTCCCCTTCAGATGCAATTGCACGTAGTATGAGAGGCCATTGGATGGAGATTGAAGAAGAATCTTTCCCTCTTGTAAAAAAAGCAGGAGATTATCCTGTTAAAACAACAGATATAGCTTATGAAGATAATAGTAAAAAATGTCAAAAATGTAATGGTAAAATCGTACAAAGAAGCGGTTGTTCTGAGTGTGAGTCCTGTGGATACGGGAAATGCGACTAAAAATTGCATCTGTGAAGCGATTTAGGGTATAATATAAGGAGTAAGAAAAGTTTATACGTATAGGTGAAGAAAATGAGTTCAGATTATGGACAAATAGGCAATAGTTTACGTCAAAGAGACGTACAATATGTGGCAAATAGGGATGAATACGGTATTTGGCGTATTTTAGATACATGGCATCCAGAAATGGCGGCTATGACGCTTACTGATGATTTAGATATTCCAGACGATTCTAATGCAGTTACTGTTCTTAAAGAAGGACAATTTCTTGCCTTAATGAAAGAAGTAGAGATACAAGGCTATATGCCATCTGTAGAACCAAATACTGCTTTAGGCATGGATTTTGGTATTGCACATGAAGGCAATGGAATCGATCAAAGTAAAGAATTAGAAGAAGTAATTAAAGAAAGAGATCATCTTTTACTTGTTATAAAGGCTTTAGAAGCAACTCAAGTTGAAGATCAAGCTCTTTCTGATGATCATGAATATCGTATGAGAAAATTAGACCTTTATGAGACAATGAGTAATAAAGGAAATCTAGACTTAAATGTTGCTGAAATGATCAATAATTCAGGAGACTAATAAGCAAAAAACGGGTTACTAAATGAAATTAGATAAATATCTTCCAGAATTGCCAGGTGTTATTAAACAACAGACTCAAATGAATCAGATGTTTAATACCCTGTCATTAATGAAAGGGGCAGGGGAAGCTGAAACTTATCGTTCCCCCACACTTGGTTTAGACTTACTTTATGGTGGTTATGTTAGTCAACAGCTACAATATCGTCAACAACAAGTCTTCCAACTTATTGAGTTCGCTAAGAACACAGAAGAAGTGCGTGCTCCGATCAATCACATTATTAATGAGGTTTTCCGTCGCGGCGTTGAATGGAAACCAAAATTTGCTGTAAAGTGCGAAATGTGTAATACAGAATATATGGAAGAAGTACGAGAATGTGAACAATGTGAGGAGACACTACCAGAACGTCAAAAAACAGCTTTGGCAAAAGGGGAAGAGGTTGAAGTAGGAAAACTAATAAAACCTAAACCTGAACAAAAGAAAATTTTTGATAAATATATGTCAGATTCAAACGTTTTTGATATGTCTTTTGAGTCTGTATTACGTGCTCTTTGGTTTGATGTAAACTCTCTAGATGATATGTTTTTACATCTCGTTAAGGAATATATTGAAGGGCCAGATAATACTGTACGTTCTAAAGTAGTTGAACTCAGACGTTTGAATCCAGCTTATATGGAATGGGATTTAAGTCCTGAAGGTTTACCAAAATGCTCTCATTGGATTTGTTATATTCATAGAGACGTGGAACCTGCAGAAAGCCCTGGACATTGTGATGAATGTGATAGACCATTGGTAGCAGCAATGTATAAGTATAACTATCGTGCTCATCCTATGTATCTTTTAGACTCTGAAATTATTCACGCCAGTAAATTTTATCATTCAGAAACATACGGTTATAGTCCATTACTAACGTTAATGCACAAGATTTTAACGATCAGAGGAATGGACTTAAACGTATATAGATATTTCTTCGAGAGAAGAATGCCTGCTTCTATGTTAATGGTATTTACAGACGATCCTGAATCTCTACGTAGAGAGCGGGATAACATTGCAGCTAAAATGCGTTTCGATCCAAACTACATCCCAATGGTGGCTGTAGGAACAAAGAACGGACGTGGTAAAGTTGATATGGTAAGATTATTCCACACTCTTCAAGAGATGGACTATCTACCAGTTAGAGAAGAAATTCGTGAGAGAATCGCAGCTATGTGGGGTGTAACTCCTGCTTGGCAAGGTTCTCCAGATGCATATGGTGGAATGTCTTCACAAACACAACAATTAACAGTAATGTCAAGAGTTGTGGAAGGCGATCAGCGTATTTTACATGAAGAGGTATTTCCTCCGTTATTAGAAGCTTTCGGTATTACTGATTGGCTCTTAGAATTACAACAACCAGAAGAAAAGGCAGAAGCAACTAGAATTGCTTTCGCACAACAAAGAACCTCTATTGCAAATATGGCTTTACAGATGGGATTTGATGTAGAGATTAAGGCTGGAAAAATGGGTATCGATAATATTGATTTCGTTATTTCTGGACAAGCTCTCAACCCAATTGAACAACAAGAAGCTATGATGCAAGCAAGTATGCCTCAGGAAGGCGGTGGTGGTTTTGGTGCTCCTGGTGAAGCAGCAGCTACAATGCCAGAGGATGAAGGAAGTGGAATGGGTGAAGAAAAACCTCCATCAGATGGTGGCGGTGATGTATCTCAAGAACCTTCTCTTGCTTTAAGTAAGGGGTTTATTCCTTTACATAAACAGTTAGAGGATCGTGGATACTTTTTTCCAGCAATGCATGAAGTCTCAGAAAAACATGTAGTTTTTGAGATTAATGGTGTTGGTTTATTTAAAGCCGATTTGAATGGTGGTGTAGTTGTTCATGTAGAAAAATTTGTGCCAGCACGAATGCATGAACATAGTGGTAGACCTATGCACGATACTAAGATTCCGCATAATAACACTTTAGATAGAAAACCTCGAAGTGAGGGGGCACAGTGGGATGCAGAAGAACCTGTAACTCCCGATCTAATATAACTAGAATAAGAGGATAAGTATGCAGATTTGGCGACTTATTTATGGAGTAGCGGTTGATAATTTAAAAGAACGCTACTCTATGACAGAAATTAAAGGACAATTCAAAGAGCAACGCGAAGCAGGAGTAGGTGAATTTTTTACCTCTTCTGTAATGGCTTCCCCATCCGGTACTCCGGTTGAATTAGCTATATGGGCTGAGTGGGAAGATAATGATGAAATTTGGGGGCGTTGTATGAAAGGGATACTTTTAGGAGTACATGATGGTTTTGAAGAAGTTGATATGGAAAAATCCCTTTCTGAGCAAATGTCAGAGCTTTTTAATTCCAATGTACATCCATTAGGACGTATCAGATGGATAAAAGAAGAATTCAAAGAAGCAATTCCTGATGTCAAAGACATGCTAAATAATGCTTTAAAATAAAAGGAGTAAATATGAATATTTGTGAATGTGGTTGTGGACAAGAGTGTAAAAATAGATTTTCTCGTGGGCACAACAGAAGAAAAGAACAGAATATAGTCGATGAAAAGATAATTGAAGAGATTGAACCAGTAATTGAAGAAGCTGAGCCTATGATCAAAGAAGAGGTCGAATTCGAATGGAAAGAGATTTACGATTTGACAAATGTACCTCAAAATGGTACAATTAATTATGAAGCAGGTAGGAAATGGTTAGAAAAAAATTTCCTTAGGTATATGGTCAGAGTAAATTATGATGAAAAAGAGCTTCCTTGTGAGGTTGTTTTATCTGTAGCTGATTTTGAGGTTAATGGAGAAGGTACTTGGCTTATTGGTGCAGGAAATTCCTTTTCAAATGCACTAAGAAAAATATTAATAAACGTTTAAAGGAAATAATTGAATGGCACCCACTAAATTGGACGAATTTACAACTGAACTAGCGAAAGCTAACCGCAGAGCATACCACGATCATGAGAATCTATTGCCCTCACACCCTGTGAGAGTAAAAGATCATCCTGCGTGGTTTTCTCGTGTTGATGAACTATCTAATACTGGAAAAATTCAGGAAGTAATTAAATCTGAGCCTGAACTAAAGAAGGTGCTATCAGTACTATCTAAACACGGTACTCCTTACATGGTAGGAGGTAGTGTACGTGATATTATTCTTGGTAAAAAGTCCAAGGATTTTGATATCGAAGTATATGGTATTCCTGAAAATAAACTTAATCATATTTTGGAGACTGAGCTAGGAGCTAAGCCTCAACAGGTTGGCAAGCAGTTTGGAGTGTTTAAGTTTGGGGATTTTGATATTTCTCTTCCCCGAAAGGAAGTAAAAACTGGAGAAAAACACACTGATTTTGATGTGCAGTTCGATGAGAACCTATCTCCAGAGGCAGGAGCGAAACGCCGAGATTTCACCCTTAATGCATTGATGTATAATGCAAAAACCGGAGAGATTGAGGATTATTTCGGTGGGCTTCAAGACCTAGAGAATAAGCTTCTAAAGCATATTGACGATAAGACTTTCGTTGAGGATGCTCTTAGAGTATATCGTGCTGCTCAATTCGCTGGAAGATTTGGTTTTACCATTCATCCAGCCACACAGAAATTGGCAGCTACTATGGATTTGAGCCACCTTCCACCAGAAAGACTATATGAAGAATTTAAGAAGCTTTTCTTGAAGTCCTCTAAGCCTTCTGTCGGCATACATGCCCTAGATGATATGGGTGTGATAGATAAATATTTCCCTGAGGTTGCGGCGTTGAAAACAACTGAGCAACGTCCTGATTACCATGCTGAGGGAAATGTATACATACACACAAATATGGTAATTGATAAGGCAGCAGATATTATTAAAAACTTCCGTTCTGAGCAAGAGCAGAAGACAGTAATGCTAGCCGCCTTTGTACATGATTTTGGCAAACCAGCAACAACTAAAATTTCAGATAAGGGTTTTCCTGTCCAACCTGGACATGAAGCTGCAGGAGTCGAACCGGCTCTAGCTTTCTTGAAGAAACTTACTACTGAAACTGATACTCTAGATGATGTAGCTTTCCTTGTTGAGCATCACCTACTACCTATGCATTCTCATAGAAATGAGCTTAAAGATGCAGGGTTTAGAAAAATGATTAACAAGTATGGAATGCGTCGGCTAAAGCTATTGGCTGCGGTTTCCAGAGCAGACGTAACCGGCAGACTTCATAAGAATGAGGATGGTACGATTGTGGAGCCTGGAGCAGATGAAATTGATTGGTTTGAAGCTAAAATCAAAGAAATCTCTGAGAGCCTTGGTACAACGGCTGAAGGGAAAATTACTCCTTTGATCACTGGCAATGATCTAATTGGTGTAGGTTTTAAAGAGGGGCCTGATCTAGGAAAGGTTCTAGGTGCTGTGCGCTCTCAACAAGAAGAAGGAAACGTTACAAACAAGGCAGAAGCTATGAAATTCGTTAAAGAAAATTTTGTAGTTAAAAGCTCATTGGAACAATTCCAAGACCTTCTAGAAAAGCAAGATGGTTCTGGTGGGGGGACAGGTAGTGGTGAAGGTGGTGCAGCTTATGCAGGGGGTACTGTTATGGGTACAGAACAATCTACTACAACATTTGGTGGTGGGAAACATAAGAAAAAGAAGAATGAATTATTTGATATTCTCTCTGAAATTACTCGAAAAAGTGAGACTCCCTCAGAGCTATTAGATGCTATGTTGGGCGAAAAAAACTTTAAGCTTGAAATGACCCCAGATCGTCAAAAGGGATTGGGTGGTAGACAATCCCTAGACGAAGGTACTGGTATGGTGTTTCCTTTCCGTGCTTGGTGGCCTGCTCAAATGACAATGAATGATATGCAATTTCCACTCGATTTTATTATTGTTGGGGAGCATGATAACATCATTGAAATTAAAACAGATGTACAACCGGCAGATAATGTACTTTTGACTTTTCCTCCATGCAAAATGATTATTGAAGTTAATGCAGGAGAAGCCCAAGGCATCCTTTTAAACGATATAGTGTCCGGTGTGTCCTTTTTCAATAACTATATGGTTAAACAGCTTGGTGAGGCTCCTGGGGCGTCATATGCGCGTGCCCACGAACTAGTACCTAAGACTGGTAGTTGGCAACATCCTGGCGCATGGGTACGTCCTGAAGAAGCTGATGATGAAGAAGGTAATCCAAGAACCTCAGAGAAACATGCAGAAAATCAAGTAGAAGGCTTTAAAAATTTTACAGAAAAAATATTAAACTCTATTGATTTTGATAATGAAGCAAATATAGCTGAGGAAGAATTATCACAACTTGAAGTTAAGATTAATTCATTACAGCGTCGAATAGAAAGACTTGATTCGTCTTCTGAGACTTACTATGAAGAATGGGAAAAACTTGGTAAAAGTCGAGATTCCCTTAGAAATAATCGAAGAAGTTTAAATTTTATTAATAATCAGACTAGGTACCTAGGCCAGTATCTTGAGAGAGGAGATGAAAATCAACTTAGTAAGTATGAATTTAAGTTTGCTAACGATGGTACTTTAGCCTCTTTTGCTAAAGTACATGATGATCTTATGGGAACTTTTCATATTGATACGGCTGTTACTGTACCTAGTAAATATCGTAAAGGAACTTCTTCATTCGGTGTACAAGTTATGATGGATGTAATTCAACGTTTCTTAACAGAATCTAAAGCAGATCAAGTCGCTGTATCTCCTCTTGACGACCATGTACAAGCTTTTTATGAAAAGGCTGGTTTTAGGCAACATGAAGCTGAGTTAGATGAGTTTAGTACAGAAGAAGAATATAATGACCTTGATGGAGATTTTATTCTTTCTAGAGAAGATGCAACTATGTTGTATACTCGTTATGCACCTTATTTTAAAATGGCTCCTCTTTTACAGAAAGAGCATGGTGGTGCGCGAGAAGAAATTCGTCAACTTATTGAACTTGAAAATAAGTATGGTATACTTGCGGGTAAAGTAACTGAGGATGAAACTCTTCAAAAGCAGGAAGCTCCAGGGGCACAAGAAGCACGTCAACGAGGTTTAGTACCCCAATCAGGGAATTGGACTAAGCCTATAAGATGGGTACGCCCTGAAGAAATGGAAGGAGATGATGATAAAACACGTCAAGATCGGGAACTAACTAGTAAAATCAAATTTTTTGAGGCAATTGAAAAAAGTTATAATTACGATGTTGAAAATAAAGCAGTAGAAGTTTATATGGAAGGTCTTCCACCACATCCAGGGTACAGTGAGAATGAAACTCCAGAACAAAAGAGGATAAATGATGTAATAAGAGAAGAACATATGTCTATCTCTTATATTGAAGGGGCATTAGCTGAGCTTGATGAACAACTCCATAATTTAGCTACAACCAACGCAGTAGATTTAGAAACATATGAATTTAAAATGGATTCTAAAGGAAATTTAGCTGCTTTCGCAACCGTAAATGATGATAAAGGTATTTTCTACTTGGATTCTGTAGTAACTATGCCTTCTAGATATAAGAAGAGTAACGAATCTGGTGGCACTCAACTAATGATGGATTTAATGCATCGCTTCTTAACAGAATCTAAATCTAATATAGTTGTTGTTCGCCCATTAACCCAACGAGTAAGAAAATTTTATGAAAAATTCGGCTTTAAAAACCTAACGGGCTATACTCACGGTAGTATAGAAATGACTAGGGATGAAGCAAAGGAATCTTTTAATAATTTTGCTAAACGTTTCAATATGGATTTAGTAAAACAAGAGCTTGAAGAAACTGACCACGACTCCCTTCTAGAGCAGTTAATGGGGCTTATATCTTTAGAGGAAGAAGTAGGAGTCTTAGCAGGAAAACTTAAAAACAGAGAAGAGGAAGACATAGAGAAACAAATGTTAGCACCAGATCATAGATTATCATTTGAAACTGCCTATCCAGCTAAAACTGGACACAAAGGCGAGTCTGATTTTGTACGAGAATTAGCGGAAGCAGGAAAACTTAATGAAGCTGTAACAACGGGTAAAACCCTAGAGGAACGAAGAATGAATCTTAAAGAAGAATTGGATAAAATATATCAAAAACAAGAACAAGAGATGGTAAATCCGTCTGGATGCAGCATTTGTAAGAGTGATTGTGGTTGCTCAACAGAACTACGGTGTGAGTGTGATCATGATTGCCTATGTCCAAATATCAATGCTTATAGAGTAGATAAGGCATAATAATGAAATATTCTGATGTCCCTGATATTTGTACTGTTTGTTTCTTTGTTGGTAAACTAACAAACACCCACTTAAAGAATAAACATAATTTAAATCGAGAGGAATACTATAATCAATTTCCTCGACACTTTGCTAAAAACATGAATTTTTGTAAATGTGGTTGTGGAGAACGTTGTAAAACTAAGTATATTCGTGGGCATAATAATAGAGGAACAACTCCGTGGAACAAAGATTTAACTAAAGAGGAGCATCCAAGCTTGGTAGTAGTCTCTAAGAAACTTATGAATAATGGAAATGGTTTCTTTATTACAGAAGAAGGAAGACAAAAACATTCGGAAGTACGTAAAAATTTTATTGTAAGTGATCATACTAGAGAACTATTAAGTATTTCAATGAAGAAACGTTTATCAACTGTTGAAGGTCAAGAACAACATAGAAAATTTCAACAAATAGGTACGAAAGCCGCACAAGAAGCTAATCCATCCTCAATTGAAATAATAATGTGGGAACTTCTAAAAGGGTTGGGGGTTTCTTTTCAGACACAAGTAAAAATTGGAAAATATACGGCAGATATAGTAATACCGGATTTGAGTTTAATAATTGAGGCAGATGGGTGTTATTGGCATGGTTGTACAGAGTGCGGGTTTGAAGTAACAGAAGAGATGCAAAGTAAACAGCTATATAGAGATATTTTTATGAAAAAACAAGGGTATAGAACCGCTCGAATTTGGGAGCACGAATTAAGAAAGACGCCACAAGCCGCATTAAAGCGTGAGCTTGAATTTGGTAAAATGACTAAGGGGTACTAATCATGGGAGAACGTTTACAAGAACTAATAAAATATTTATCTGAGAGTGATTATCAACCTATTGGGGCTGATAATATAATTAATCCCCAAGAGGAAAAACCAGATTTAATTGAAGTTCAAAAACAAGTACGGACTTCCGCTGAACACGTTACTTCTAGTGGTGCTGAAGATTGGCTAAACGCTCCCGATAAAGAGAGTCGTGCCGCTGATTTCGGTATGAAGAAACCTGGCTTAGTTCCTTATACATCTTTAGTTCGTCCAACAGGAAAAACTCCTTACTTCGCTACTCGTTGGCGTAAGGTTGATCCAAATGCCGCAGAAAAAGAAGTTAATATCATTCCTGTTGAAAATTTCCAGGGAGATATAAAACAGATTTATGATGCTTGGAAACAGTATGTAGGTCAACAAGAAGAAGCGGATTCTCAAGACTTAATGCTTCCACTTCTAGGACTACAAGATTTCATTGAAGAGGGACGCAAGGGTGTATTAGCCCAAATAGGAAATCGTGTTATCGGTTTAGCTTCAATTGAAGTAGATGAAATGGGAGAAGCACGAGTCTCTATTCTTTCTGCGGCTCCAAAAGAGATCGAAGAAGGAGAGGAAGCTTATGTTGAAGATGCTTTACGTGAAGGTTTAGAAACTTATGTTGATGAGCACGAATGGAATTTAATCACAAGCACTGATGCAAACGTAGAGCAAGAGTCTCTTAAGAAAGCTTATCGTTCTATTCGTATCTCTAAAGCTAAGTTTACTGATGCTGAAAAAGCATCTAAAGCAGCAGCCGCAAAAGCAAAAGGATGGTTCCCAAAAACAGGAGACTGGATGAATCCTGGTAACTGGATTACCTCAAAAGAAGAGGCTATAAAGGAGCATGGTGCAGACCATCCAATGTTTAGAGAGGGTGAAGATATTCCGGTACAACAAAGGGGAACCCAAGAAGAACGTAGAAGAGGGCAAAAATATCCTGAAGGGGCTATGAAGGCTGAAGATGCTTGGGGTGAAGGCAAGGCGCGTGAAGGTTATAGCATGGGAGGAATGAAAATTCCTAAAGGCTCTACTGATGTTATTCTTAATCCTGATCCAAACGCTAAACAACAAGCATGGTATCGAAACACAAAAGGAATTCCTCTAATTCTTCGTACTACTAAACACTTTAAAGAAGCCGATACCATTAAATATGGACGTGGTAATGAATTTGCAGCCGATGAAGATGTTATTTTAAACAAAGTACGGGAAGAGGTTGCAAATGGCCGTGAAGAAGCTCAGGTACTCTTAATGATGGCCTTAACTTCAATGCGTCCAGGTAATACCAGAGGAAAAATGGTGTACGGAGCTACAACAATTCTAGGAGAAAATATTCGTATTAATGGGGATAAGGTTGATTTACAGTTTACTGGAAAGAGTTCTGTACCTGTAGTGCTTCCTACCATTGAGAATAAAGAATTAGCTCAAATGCTTTGGGATAAGAAAGGTCAAAAAACCAAGGGAAATCTCTTTAGTGTAACCGACCACCAAGTTAGAAGATATTTTGACGAATGGATTGTTGGAGAGAAGGGAGTTAATCTTGGAGATAAAGGATATAAGCCTTATGATTTCAGAACTCTAGGAGCACGTAAAATGACTGTAGAAGCTATTTCTAAAATGCCTGTACCAACAAGCAAACAAGAATATGACCAGGCTAAAACGTCTGTTATTACGGCTGTATCTAGAGGATTAGGAAATTCTCCCCAAGTAGCAGAAACATCATATATTGATCCAATGCTATTTGAAGATTGGCCTGATTACGATAGCTTAGACTAAATTTGACAAATTCATTAGGGAGTGTTATAATACCTCCCTAATTAGAAATTAAAGGAGACAATAATGGCAGACGAAAAAGAACGAACTAATCATGATGAAATGACGGATAAATTTAAGGAGTATATTAATTCTGTTGATGAAACCAATCCTGAAATGTTGGATTGGAAGCGTCACCCAGAGCTTCTAGAAGATTTTGATGAAGATGAGGATGAAGAGGATTTCGATTCTACTGAAGGGGCTTACGATGGTTGGCAAGCTCAGCGGGGTTGGAGTTCTTCTAGTAAAGATTCTGATAATAAAGAGGGTAACAAAGACAGCCGTTTTTTAGTCAGAAAAAGCGACGACGATATTAAATTTAGTACTAAAATCGTTGCGTTTAATAAAGAAGGTAAGTTTCTCATTATGGCTGATGCCTATTCAGATTTTTGGGATTTACCAGGTGGACACGTAGAAGACGGTGAAACTCCTGATGATGGCCTTGTAAGAGAGGTACGAGAAGAGGCAGGTTTAGAGATCGATAACTTCGAGGCTCAATTAACTACGGAGCTTGAGCTTGGAGAAGAGACGAAACCTGTCCTTTTCTATATGGGAGAAGCTGTGGGAGAGCCTAAAATGTCAGAGGAACACACTGATTTTGCGTGGGTAACGTTAGAAGAATCTAAAAAGTATAATCTTGGTGTTTTCCATGATGTACTTGATGAAATGTTTGAGGCGGGGTACCCAGGCGGGATTGTTGCATTTCCCATTGATGAGGAGTTAGCTAAATCCCTTGATCTTGGTGGATATAGTAGGAATAATATGCACATTACTCTTGCTTACGTGAGATATGATGAAATTCCTCATGATGAGTGGCACCAAATCGTTGAAAAACTTGTAAAACAGGTTGGCCCTCCACCAATGAAAGGAGCCATTTCCAGTGCTCATGTATTTGATGAGTCAGAGAATCCAGAAAGGATTAATGTTCTTGTAGCTTTGATCGATATTCCTGGGTTAAAGGAATGGCAAGCAGATTTAGTTAGTTTGATTGAAGCAGAGGGATTAGTGATGAATGAAACACACGAATTTACTCCTCATATAACCCTTGATATTATTGAAAACAAAAAAGATATACCGGAAGTAAATATCCCTAGACAGGAAATTACCTTCCCCGAAGCGCAAATTTGGGTAAATAACAAGCAACACAGCATTAATTTTGTAGATACGAGTGGAAATAAGGTAGAATAGTAGTTTAGAACTGGACTGTAGTAGCTAAATGGTATATAATATATATAGGTTCTAAATACTATGGTACCAAAAGAAATACACAACTTAATTAAAGATGGAATAATTGCTGGAATTCAAAAGAATGGAGAGTATATTTTTTATCGCTCTCAAGACACACTTGGATGTTACGTCCCTGTGTTGACTGGTGAATTAAAAGCATCAGGTTCCATTATTTATAAACGTGATTCAGTTTCGATTGAATACTCTGCACCACATGCAGCAAAGGTAGAGGCAGGGCTTCCAGAAGCTACACCCTTAACTGATGCTGATACTCAACGGGTATACGTACCCACACACAGGAGAAAAAATGGGGTAGTAGTAAAAGGGCATTATAAACGCTATGACGGCGGGAAAAATCCTAATGCTAAAGTGATTACTTTTCGTCCTAAACACAGTAAATTTGAACGTGGGCCAGAAATCACAAGAGTAATAACAGAAAATGCTCCTAGAGAGGGGCAATGGTTCCTAAGACGTGCGGTATTAAAAGACATTTCTATGTTACCAGCACATATATTTACAAGTTTAGCAAAAAGTGGTAAACTTGTGTATAGAAAAAGTTATTACAGATTAACACCATAATAAATAAGAACTTAAAAATAAAGGAGAACAATTATAAGAGGTAAAGACAGAAATGAGCACGCAAAGAGACGAAGCAATGGATAGACTTGTAGCAGACACCAATGATGTACAGATGTTTTTCATGGAAAGATTTTCAAGATTAGTTGGTAAGGTTTTAACAAATGTAGAGATAGCAATGCCTTCTGATACACGACAATACCTAATGCTCAAACGAGCACTAAATAGGATTTTATATGATCAAAGTAGAACTAAGGTAACAAGCTACTTTGAAGGAAGTCTTGAGGAAATGGATTTTACTGCCGGTCTAGTATTTGTGCAGGATGTGTTTTCACAGATGCAGACAGATTTAGATTCAACCTTAGACATGGCATTCCCTGTAGGGGCACAACATACAGCAGTAAAGGCAGCAGTTAAGTCCTCAGTCGATGATATTTTAGAATCAATTGAAGATGAGTTTAATCGTACTGACGTGGTGTAAGCATCATGTATCTTAAGTGTATACACTGTAGTGTACGTGAACATATATCGGAGTGGATTATTTTTCCACTCCAAAGACATTTAGTAAATGCTGTGTGTCCAAACTGCAATAAAAGTGCAGAATACACACTGACGATATAATGAAGGAAGAAGAACGAGAGGCTATACTTCTCGCCTCTCTTTATGAAATAAAAGGAGATGGTTGGTATTTTGCTAAAGTTTCAGATGAGGGTATAAAAATACATCTAAGTTATATAACAGACGATGAATTTAATAACCCTAAAAGAGATTTTAACGGGGAAACCATTAGAGAAAGCATGTTAGAATTTATGCAATGGGATTATAATAATCCTAGGGAAGAATAACTAGAAGAAGACATAGACCAAAACAAATAAACTGGCAATATTTATGCGACCAACAAAGTTCTTAACAATATATCATGACAGCAATGAAAACAATAGATAAATATTGTTTAGACTTTGCTTACGTTGATGAACAAGGGAAAAGAGGAATAGAGATTGATGGGGGGCAGCACTTACTCCCAGAAGCGATAGAACATGATAGAATAAGAGATGAGTGGTTAACTAAACAAGGCTGGATAATATATCGAATTCCAGTTAAAAAGTTAGATTCTTTAATATACGGTAACAAATAACGTGAGAGCAACTAAATTTCTCAAGATATACCACGATCTAGCAAAATCATTAGCTCACCCAGATGATTTGGAAGAGCTTTATTATGATTTAAAATTTACTTTTGATGATGATGAGAAAGTAGGGAAATGGTTTCAAAAATCATCTCCCACCAATCTTGATAAGGGGATAGCTATTGATGCTGTAGCCCATGCAATACACACAGAAGTAAAGGAAGGGGATGGTACCTTTTTACATAAGGCGTTTCCAGGTGCTAGTGTTGAAACGTTTAGAACTTCATTAGATCAATTTGCGGGAATGGAGAAAGAATCCGAAGTCCGTAAAGTAAACAGAGGATACTATACACCTTTGCTTGCAACAGAGGGTTTGATATTCTTAGCTAAGGAACAGGTTGGAAAGTCCTCTAAGAATGATATTAAAGATGCCATAGAAGAGTATGAGAGGCTATTTACAGCGGGTGTAGGTTCTCCAGCGGAGTTACTTACTCTTTATCGCTATTATGGCCCTAAATCGAAGTACGCGCAGGCTGTAAAGGAACAGGGACTTAATCTCGATGAGAATGAACCTTTAGTTGTTGGTGGCCCTGCCTCTGTAGAAGGTATTGATCATGAAAATCACTTAATTACAACAGAGGCTTTAGATGTAGCTTTTGACGCTTTTATGAAGAACTTCCGTACTAGAAACTGTATGGTATTCCATTGTTTAACTCCTGATACAAAGGTGTTTGCTCCAAATAGGGGTTATATTCCTATTGAACAAATTAAAGAAGGACAAAAGGTTTTAACTCATGAAGGGCGTTATCGAAAAGTTCTTGAAGTAATTACACACCATTCTACAGGAAAAATTATGCATATTTCTCTTGAAAATGGGGAAGTGATTAAAATTACTGATGAACATCCTGTTCTAACTAGAGATCGAGGATGGGTTAAAGCTGGTGAATTAATTCTTGATGATGTTTTAATGACTGCGGATTTTCCTGGGACAAAGAAAGGAAATCAAGTAGCAAGTCAAAATAAAAAAGGAAAAACTTGGGAAGAAGCGTATAGACATTCTCGCCCACAATACCAAAATCAATTTGGAGAAAATAATTCGAATTGGCGCGGCGGGGCTTCCTTCGGGGAATATTCACCTGAATTTAATTTTAAACTTAAAGAAACAATTAGACAATTTGATAATTATATTTGTCAACTATGTGGTAAAACTGAAGAACAAGAACAGTTAGATTATAATAGACGATTATCTATTCATCATATTGATTATGATAAACAGAATTGTCGGGAAGATAATTTAATCACTACTTGTTGTGTTTGTAATTCTAAAGCAAACTCTAATCAAGAATATTACATTGAATTATGCAAGGGAAAGATTAACGATAGACAATATGCCATTATTCATAATGGGACTAAAATATTAAATATTGACGAATCTTTTTATGATGGTATAGTGTATAATCTTGAAGTTGAGGAAGATCATTCATATGTTGGTAAAGGATTAATTTATCACAATAGTGATGTGCAGACAGGTTGGGCACTACCGGCCTATATTACTAAGACCGGCAAAGTGTTTAAATCTGGTGTCGATCAGAATGGATTTTTTCTTGTTTCCGAACTACGTAGTGACACTCGTGTTGCTAAGCGTTTAGTTGAAGAAGTTATTGATGGTAATATTTTAAGCTACTCTATTGCGGGTAGTGCTACTGATATTGAGATAGTTACTAAGGGTGTCCAACGTTTCATGCAAGTGAATGCCTTAGAACTAGCGGC
>Ga0256397_1000002_pt1 | contig 37698 bp, 46 predicted proteins | sample KryLIviralmetaG_2_FD_191189 | JGI IMG/M metagenome (GOLD analysis project Ga0256397, IMG submission 191189) | Seawater viral communities from deep brine pools at the bottom of the Mediterranean Sea - Kryos LI F3 | ecosystem: Environmental > Aquatic > Marine > Bathypelagic | place: Mediterranean...
AATCTACCACCGCAACCTCGACATTCGCAGGAGGGCTCGCAATTGAAACGAGTGGGTTTGTGTATGACTACTCTACAAATAATGTAGGTATTGGCACAACTCCGCGACTATACAAACTCGACATCAATAGTGGTGCAACATCGCCTTTCCGTTGGGTATCAAGTAATGCGACATTTGTTGGAGCTGACCACGGTATTACCTATACTACAACAGAAACAAATTCCGCTTCGCAGCTTAAGATTATAGATCAAGATAATTCAGCTACGCGAGCAATACTGGAGCTTCAAGGTAACGCAGGAGCTATAGAGGCTATGTATGTTTCAAGTAGCGGACTTACTGGTATAGGAACATCTTCTCCCGACTATCCACTAGACGTAGACGGAGACTTCCGTGTGGGAGAGGCTGGAAGTACGAACGCATTGTTTGTGGATGCTACTAATCAAAGATTAGGAGTTGCAACAGCTGTACCAGGGGTTACGCTACATGTTACGGGTGAAGCTCGTGTTACAAATGAATTGTATATGGGTTCATCAGCTAGTGAGGCAGACCCAGATTACACATGGTTTGATGACCAAGATACAGGATTCTTCAAGCCAACAGCGAATACGCTTGGCTTTACAGTTGGAGCAAGTGAAGCAATCCGCATCGACTCCTCTGGAAACGTAGGAATAGGAGTAACAGCACCTATTGGTAGATTAAACGTGAACGGCGGAGGAATTCTTTTGGGTAATGGTACGACAAGGAATGAGCTGTATATATCTCAAAGAGTAGACCGAAACAATACCGACAACAGCTCGAGTACTGTTTGGTATAAGTTTGCGACACTGCCAATTACAGGCAGTGGCAATGGTCCTATCTTAAAAATCGCCTTCACAGGAGGTAAATATAACAATAGCGAGAAATCTGTATTTGATATGGTGGTTTCTACGCGTGACGCCTTCAGCGCAGACATAACCAACGCTTCTGTAGACTCAATAACCGAAGCTGGAGTTGTGATTTATCAAGAGGCAGATACGTCGTATTCACTTTATATAAAATTGACAGGAAATGAATGGTCAGCAGGTCAATTAGTGGTAACAGATGGTAGCTGGAGTGCAGGCGCAACATTTATAGATATAATTGACGGGTCACCATCAGACACCTCTACTCCTTCTGGTTCACTGGTATTCGACAGTACAGATGCTACATATTTTACTGGTCTGACATTCGTACCAAGTACAAATATGATAGGTATTGGAACTGTGAGTCCGGATTCTTTGCTACACATCTCTGGAACAACTGCAGTATTCACAATCGCAGACACAGATGCTACAGATACCCATGAACAGACGCACTTCCAAAATGATGCTGGAAATTTTCGACTAGGTACGAGTAATTCAACTGGCTCATTCCTTTCAAACGACTATTTGATTGAGAGGGGTTCTTCCGGGGCGACTCAACATGCTTGGAGAATTAATAATTCCGAGGTAATGCGAATAGACTCCTCTGGCAACGTAGGTATTGGGACTACTACGCCTTGGCGTACTCACTCTGTAACAGGAACAGTTGCTATTGATGGTCTCACAACAGCAGTAGGTACACCATCAGCTATCTGTCTACAGACAGGAGGTGAGGTACAGGTAAATACTGGTACGGCTACTTGTACAGTATCTAGTGAACGGTTTAAGAATGATATTACTGACTACACTGGAGGATTAAAAACCATATTACAACTACGCCCTGCTACCTTTGAGTATAAGACAGTTGCGGGTGTAGAGGAGATTGGACTGATTGCAGAGGAGGTGGAGAAGATAGATAAGCGACTGGTAACGTATGACAATGAGGATAAGGTACGGTCTCTAAAGTTCTCTGGTTTTATAGGTGTGATAGTAGATGCATTGCAAGACATTATAAAACTACTAGAGAAGATTTACGCACAGGTACTTGAGAATAAGAAGGACATTCAGGAAATAAAGGATAGGCTAGATGAAGAGCCACAGCTAGGAGGTATTACTCTTGAATCATTACTACAATAATATGCCAGAAGACCGCATAGAGAAATTACTAGAGCAAATGGGGGGACACCTTTCTCATATGCGTGGCGACTTAAATCAATTAAAAATTGACCATGCTGTTGGTGTTGAGCAACAGAAGGCAACGACTCTACACCTAAAGACCCTTAACGGACGTACTCAAAAGAACGAAGACCGAGGTAAGGGTAACGAAGTAAAGATAGGTGACTTAGAGAAAGAAAACATAGAACGTAGGACAGACTCTAAGTGGAAGAACTGGTTATTCTACTTCTTCGCAGGATTAGTGTTACTGATACTTGTAAGAGTCGGTTTAATAGCACCAGAGTTAATGGAAGTTCTTGTATGATAAAATTACTTATATACATAGCAATACTGGCGGTTGTGGTAACAGTTTTTGCAATACTACTCCCCACTCATGTAGAGATAAACGTGGACCATCCCTTAGCTAGAGCTTCTTTACGAGTAAGCGATGTAAATATACGCCAAGCGTTTACAGCTGAGGAGAAGGACACAGTAGCCCGAGGTTTACGGTATACAGTACGTGAACGTGCTGTAACAGAGAAAGTGTTAAATGATGAATTACCAGAACCTAAAGACATACCAGCCTTACTACAAGCCTACCAAAAGTTAGCTAACTCAGAGAGACTTACTAACGATGAGGAGATACTAGCAAGAGGTCTTAACGGGGATACATCCCTTGAAAATAAGATAAAGTATTTATCACGTAACCGAGTATTACTAAATGAATAATTTTGGACTAGCCCCATTACCAGAGGATAAGAGAGACTTTTCACTAGGCTCTATCTTTACCTTTGAGAAGCCAGAGGACTTACCCGATGAGTTTGAACTGAAACTACCCTATCCACCCAAAGACCAGAAGGGTTCTGACTTCTGTACCGCTTACGCAAGCTGTGGTATGTCAGAATTACAAGAGGACGAGATACTGGAACCAGCTTTCTCTTTTGCTATGAGCAAGGAAATATCTGGCGGTGTGGAGGTATGGGGGCAAGACCTTAGAAGTGCTATGTCATCTCATGTGAAGTATGGAGCATTACAGTCTTCCCTATCTCTGTACTCTGTGGATAACAAAGACCCCGACTGGTTACGTGAACCTCAAAACTGGGATGCACAGGAGAGAGTAATGGCACTAAACCATAAGAAGAAGTCTTACTTTAAAGTAGTAGGACAATACGATGCTTTTGATGATATACGTCTAGCTATACATAAGTTCCAAGATAAGAAGCAAGCGGTAATTCTTGGCGTTGAGTGGGGTTGGGGACTTGATACTTTTAAAATAGATGAAAAGAAAGGAGGCTTTGGACATGCTATCTACGCTTACGGGTGGTTTGGTAACTACATACTTATCCGTAACAGTTACGGTAACTCTGGTAAGGGCGGTAGTCACGCTATCCACAGAGACATTATCAACGAATACGCTGACAAATACGGTGCTTTTATGCTAGTAGACATGGACCAAGAGGAGGCGAAAAGTCGTATCAAATACGGTATAATAGATACTGATAATTGGCTAATACGTTTATGGAAAAGAATATGGGTAACTTCCTAAGACCACTAGATTTTGAATGTACTATCGGACAAGGTTTCGCGCAAAATGCGAATGAGTTTTATCGTAGCAACGGTTTACGAGGCCACACAGGCGTTGACGAGAGTTGTGGGTATGGTAGCCCTATTCACTCTTATGTATCGGGTGAAGTAATAGCGGTGTACACTCCAGAAAACCCCGCAGGTGATGGGTTCACTGCTGTGTATATCCTGTGTAAAACTCCCCTAGAGACCTTTGAGTTCTCTGTGGGGCATTGCTCTAAGATACACGTTAAGGTAGGTGATGTAGTCAAAGAAGGAGACCATATAGCAGACGAGGGTAATAAGGGGGTAGTTTACAGTGGGGGGCAACGGATTACCCGTTCTATGCAAGCTAACGGCGACAAGCGTGGTAGCCACAGACACGTCCAAAAGCGCGTTCTAAGAGCCTCTAAGGAGATGAAACGGTATAAGGCTTACCTCAGAAATGCGGGTGGGGTTTACTCTGATAAAGACGGCAACTACTACGAGTTGGTGGACTACACTAACGGATACCATGGCTGTGTAGACTTCACTAAACCTCTATGGAGAAGGGACTTATTTCAATTAAGAAGAGGTTATGATGTAGAATTATTACAGAGAGCGTTAGTACTACAAGGCTATGCAGACTTTGAACCTACAGGTTACTTTGGGAACTTAACTAGACAAGCGTTAGCTAAGTTTCAAAAGGAGGCAGGTTTGACACCATCGGTCGGTTATTGCGGGAGACTTACTCGTCGTGTACTGAACTCAATTTACAATCAATTAACATAACTTTTATTTATTGACTGTCTTGTGTCAGCATAGTAACATAGAGTTATGCCAAGACCACCTATTAAAAACAGAGAGCCCTGCCTACAATGTAAAAATACTTTTAAGAGACGGACAACTAAAGAAAAGTTTTGTGGTAGAAATTGTTATTTCCAACACAAAAGTGAGAACCATAGAGGCGAGAACCACCATCTATGGAAAAATAAGCCAGTTGTAGAAAAACAATGTGAGATATGTAGTACAGTGTTTACTACTCGAAAAAATAAAATCTTATGCTCAAAAAAATGTGCAATACAAAAATTTGCGGGACTCCCTAAGAAAGGGGCAGCGAACGTAAACTGGAAAGGGGGGCGGATTGGTGGGAATGGATGGTATGTTTGTCTGTTGATGCCTGAACACCCAAAATGTAACAAGATGGGGTACATCCAAGAACACAGATATGTAATGGAACAAGAATTAGGTCGGTATCTTGAGAAATACGAAGTAGTGCATCATAAAAACGGTAAGAAAGACGACAACAGATTGAGTAATTTAGTTGTGATGACTAAGCGAGAACATGATAAAATGCACTTAGATGAGTATAGAAAGAAAAGAAGCGTGAAATTAAAAATTAATCAATTAACTTAATATGTTCACAAATTATTCACAAACATACGCATCACAAATTACTGCTCTTGCAGGTTTTGTTGTAGTTGCGTCTAACACATTTGGTTGGGGGGTAGATAATGGTTCAGCAGTATTTTTTCTAGGTGTTCTAGCAAACTTGGGAGGTATTATCTGGGCGTTGTACCATCGTAAATCTAAGGGAGATATAACAGTAAGTGGTAAGCGTGTATAACATGTACACCACTCTTTACAGAGTAATAATAGTGGCTTGCTTCTGTGTTATCTTCTTTGCTCAGTATCATATATCAGCAAAGTTGGATACAGTAAGTGACCAGTACCGTACTATAAGTAATCGTTTGGATAACCCCAACGAAAAGATCTATGGTAAAATAGAACCAGCCCCAGAAGTACATGGGGAGGCTATCAAGGGCAAAATACAATAATACTTGAAAAGACCACCTCTTTATCCATAGGTGGTTTTTTCTATGTTTGATATAATAAAAGCTTACCAGTTAATGTTTGCAAACATGACAGAAACAGAAGATACAACTCCAGAGACTACTGAAGAAGTAGTTGAGGAAGCAACCGAAGAGGTTGCAGAAGAGACAGCAACAGAGTAGTATTAAGACTCAAACCAAAAAGCCCCTACACCTATAAGGTGAGGGGTTTTCTGGTCAATTTAACTTTTCTTTCTTTTTTCTATGAAAAGCACAGTGACATCTCCTACACAACCACGTAACATCTAGGGGTTTGTCGTAATCTTCGTGATGTGCTTCAGTTTTCACTTCACCACATACTTCGCATGGGTCCCGAGTAATGGCACCTTTTTTTATCGCACTATGTAATCTCCATCTAGCTAGGTGATGTTTCTTATTTTTCTTTTTATCCAAGTATAAAGCGTTTTGTATCTTTTGTTTTTGTTTCGGTTTTTCCCGATATTTTTTTATTTGGGCTATATTACATTCACTACAAAGTGAATAAACAATTTTTACACCATCGTACCTAATATAATTGGAGCCACGAGTTAGATAATCTTTTTTCAGTTTACATACACTACAATAGTCCTTAATAATTTCTTTCATATATACATCTCTCTAATCCACCTCCGCTTGTAAGTAGAGGCGGATTAGAAAGTACAAGCTAATAATTACTATTATAGCATTTGCAACGAAACTCCGCAGTTTTATTTACGGAGTCCGTCACTCAGCTAGTTAGTAGCAATTCTAATAATTGTTAATAACTAAGGTAGCTACTCCGACTAGAGTAGCTACCTTAATTGTAACGTAAAGGAAACCCCTCGCAAGGAGGGGCTGTGGGGTTATCCGTCCGTGAGCTCACTAGCATGGACGAGGGGTACGTCTGACTTTGTTTCTTGCTCGTCTGGGCAGGCGAAGTAGATATCACGATAACGGATGCAACTAACTCTACCACCACAACCGCCACATTTTTGGTCGTGAGTAGTACCTGCGTTGTACCGTCCATTGAGCTGGCCAGAGTGATGTGCTGTGGTGGAACACGGTATGCAGTAAAAGGTATCATTTTTCAAAGTACTCCTTTCTGTTAAGGGTTCAGTTAAATTATAGTATAAAAAGTCCCCCTGTCCAATGTGATTGGTACAGGGGGTTGTCGGGTATCCCGAATGGCCCGAGATGATTCAGGTGGGCCGTAGTCCTCTTAAACTTTAGCACAAGGCTCTACACTGTGCAAGATGTAATTTTATCCGTTGTCGTACTCGCCTAGCTTCATCGTAGACGCCATGTTTCAGTTGTTTTCGTATTAGCATGGTGGGTTTTGTTCTGCGTAGTCTTTGCATGTGGTTTTGTTTTCTCCAGCTAGTGTGCTGGTGGTGAGGCTGGCTGTGTTTCAAACCGACTGACTAATAGTAATGAGCTACTAGCCACATATTTTCTCTGGCGTGTGCTTTCTGTGGGTCTGTTATCTGTAGTTCTCGGAAGTCTTGCTGGTTCATACCATAACGCTGTAGAAAACGCTCCTTGTACTTTGCTCTTTGTTGTCTTGATTTATGTTGGTGTGCCATATCTATATATTACTAGTAATATATTACTACTAATCTTTGTCTTTACTCAATGGGGGTTTACCAAGTTCTTTTGAAAATGCTATGCCCCGAAAGTACTCTTTTTGTCTTCTTGCTTCCACACGAACAACAAACACTGTCGTCTTCGTTGAGTGTAATGTTTTGGCAGTCTAAACACTTTATAAAAAGTGATAATTTTTTCAATGGTATTTTCTCCATACTCTTAATATATTACTACTAATCTTTGTCTTTACTCAATGGGGGTTTACCCTGCAAGGATTCATCAGGCGGTGCACTCTTGGTCGGATTTATTATACAATCAGGACACTCATCTCCAAAACAGTAAGTACACCACTCATCATGCTCAAAGCAAAATCCAAATATATGGTTTCTACATTCGGGGCAGTAATCATTCATAAGCAAGGAGTTCCCAATCTGCTAACGTCATGGTGTTTTGGTTGCAATAAATTATAAAATCAGCGTATGTCATGGTTATTTGTTATTATGATTAAACTGGTTTATATAGGCATTATATTGAAGTAGTTCAAATAACTCACTTCTTAATCTTTCTTTTTTCTTAGCACTCTTTGCTCTGCTTCTTGCTCGCCACAATATGTTCCACTTTGTATTTATATCTATTGTTATCTTTTTCATACTCCAATTAAAGGTTACTTGTTAAAGGTTACTTGACATCATAATCTCTGGCATTTCTATTTTTTGTTGTTCCCCACATACAGGACACTCATAGGTGTGTATTCCTGGTGGCAATAAGATATAAGTTGGGGGATTATGCTCAGCACTTTTGCACTTTTTTGGATTCCCTGCGGGTGGTATATGTTCTATAAATGGCATGATTTTAAAGGTTACTTAATAACTCTATGACTTTCTCGGAAACGCCCGACATTCCGTCTTGTAGGTAGGTGTCGGTGAGTTGGTGGGTGTGGTATTCGGAAGTAGACTGCATTTCTTGAGCAAAACCTTGACCGTTGGGTTTCCCCCCGCTATTTTATTTCCTTGTCCTGTCTTCATAACATCTTGGTTTCTTAATTGATAAACTCCCAGTCATCACGAGTGTTACACCAGCTTCGGTGTTCTTCGCCACACTCTTTACACATCCTATTTTCTTCACAGAAGTTGCAACAAAATCTTATAATTTTTTCTTCTTTACAGCTTCCACAAGTTTCTTTCTCCATACTCCAATTAAAGGTTACTTAATAACTCTATGACTTTCTCGGAAACGCCCGACATTCCGTCTTGTAGGTAGGTGTCGGTGAGTTGGTGGGTGTATCGTTCCCATTCGTGCATACGTGCTGGATATTTGTCTAAATATGTACCGTTATGTTTGCAAAGCATCCACCCAACCTTTTCCCCTATCTCGGGTAATAAGTCAAACAATTGCTGTAAGTTTATCTTCGTCTCTGGTACAAAAGTCCAGCCTAATACATCTGATATAGCCTCAACTGCTTTTACACTTAAATATTCTTTTTGCATAATGATTTTTTACTTAAAACCCTTTCTACAACCATACCGCTATTTAATCTATTCAATATGGTAATGGGTTTGATCCCAGTAGCTCGTGACCACTGAGCTACTGATTTTTTTACTCCCTTATAAGTTATGTATCTATTTTTTCTTGTATTATTATGTTGCTCCTCTTGAGTTGCCCAACGGCAATTTTCAGGTGAGTACCCCTTGTTGTTATCTATCCTGTCTAAACTCAAACCTTTCTTAAAAGTGGGATACATATCATCACGAAAGTTGTTCCAGCTATCCCATCTTTTACAAACCTTAATTCCTCGCCCTCCGTATCTTGCATACGAAGCTCCATTTTTATCATTGCACCTTTGCCGTAAACTTTTCCATGAATTATATATAGGGTGGTCTGATCTTAATGGTAGACAAACATTACACCTGTACACCCTCTTTTCTTTCAAATGGTCTGACCTTCTCATAAGGTAATTACCACAATCACACTGTACCAACCAAAACATATATCGTTTTTTATCTCTATAACGAACAGGACAAAGTACCGTCAAAGTACCATATTTCTGTCCTGTATAATCTCTAGCAAGTTTGTGCAGTACCTCTATCGGCTCAACTCCTAGCTCGGCTATCAATTTGCTTGCTTCTGATGAAAGGGTTGTTTGGTTAGTCATGTTGTTGTTTGTTAGTGAGAGATTGTAAAAGACTTTCAAGGCACATTTTGACTGATGTTTCGTGGTCGATTCTTTCCTCTGGTGTCCATCCATCCTCTAAATCCTGCCCTTTTTCTGCTGATTCTATTAGCAATTCACTTGCAGTTATTCTCTCTTCAATTGTTTTCTTAACCTCCCCCACCGCTATATCTCGTTGTGATTGTAGGGCTTGGCGAACTCTACATTGAGGACAAAGCTGTTCTATTTCCCCTGTTCCTGAATACTTCCTGTCACATGAATTACATCTAAGCCCTTGCTCGCCACCAGAGTATCCTTCTGATTGATATTCAAAAAACGCATCCACCACTTCCTCCACTGATTTATTTGTTGTCATGTTTCTTTTTATTATACTCCCTTACCCAGTGACCTATCTGTGTTTGCCTTGTTCTATCCTCATCGAGAGCTATTAACGCTAACTCCTCTGCTAACTTGCGTGGGATAGTTATAGTTGTCCATGTTCTGTCTTTTTTCATTACAAAATAAATATTACTAATAAGAGTAGTCCGATGATGAGTCCAAAGATACCGTATATGATATTACCGATACGTCCCATTTCATCTATCTCATGGAAGCCACAGCATTTGCACCTATGGTTCTCCATATCTAGCATGTGGCATTGTGGGCAGGGTTTAGTCATGATAGTTATCTAAATATAATAATATACCTGCTAGTGCGATCCATATAATAGCCATGACAGGATGTTCTGTTGCATTGTACACATTTCCTATAACGAGACATCCCCAAAATTGTGTTGTAAATCTCATATTAATTAAAAGGCATTAAGTACACTTTGCTAAAAGGCTCACTCTCGTCTTTGTCGTTATCTGCTAGGAAGTATTCTCCTAACTGGTCTTCCATAACGTCACCCTCTGTACGACCATTTTCCTTTAGGAACTTTGCACGTAGTTGAAAGTTATCCTCGTCACAATCAGTACACTCACACTTTACTGGTAACTTAGTAACTGACACTTTTAGAGCTAGTCGCTCCTCTTGTCCGTTAAGACCTTCTATTGAGTTTAATTTATCCATGTTATATAAAAATAGGTTGTTAAGACAGACTTTACAGGAGTGACTTACGATAGCTTTAGCGTAAACCGAAACGTCGCTACCACTCCCCTCATCTGTGTACTTATAATGTATCATACATGTATAATAGTGCAAGTATAGGGTGGGGATAAGTCCGTATACGGCTATGCTATACTGTATAAGTAGACGGGTCGAGCAGAACCCCTCCTTAGCAGGAGTCGTTTATTTACAAGACTAATATAAGTACATAAAATTATGGCACTAGAAAATACACATCAAAAAGGGGACTTCGTAACAGTTCTAGCAGATGGTTTATTCCACCTAGAGGTTGCTGAAGGAACAGAGGGTGCAAAATTACGAGAGTACAAAACTTCTAAAGGAGAGGAGAAAAGTAAATTAGAACTTACTTACCAATCTCTTACAGGTTTTATACAAAGTATAGGTTTCTTTGAGGGTGAGTTTGGCAAGTCTCTTAATATAGAGATTAAGGACGACAAGGTCTATACCGTGTCGCTCAATACTAAAAATAACTTCGGAGAAGATATGATGAAGAAGTTTCCTAACGTAGACTTCAAGAAAAGGGTTACACTTAAGCCATACTCTTTTGAGGATGATAAAGGAAAGACAAGGAGAGGAATTACCATTTACCAAGAAGATGAAAAAATTGCTGGGTACTTCTATGATGGTGAAAAGAGTATCAATGATATTCCAACACCAGAGGGAGATACTAGCACTTATGATACTGACGATTGGGTATCGTTTTACACAACCCAACGTAAGTTCTTGGTAAAGTTTACAGAGGAGAATACTATCCCACGATTAGAAACTGAGAAGGGAAGTCAGGAAGATGAAAAGGGGAGTGGTGAGACTAACGACATAGCGTTCTAAGCAAACTCCCGTCTACAAAATAAAAACACCTATTAGTTGCGCTACTAGGTGTTTTTATTTTGAACTTATAAGTCTTACCTTCTTTAATTACATATACTTCCTCGATCTCCTTAGTTACTACTATGTGTAGTTCTTTATCTTTACATATATGAGTGGCTAGTATATCTTTCATCGACATTCAAACTTAGTATCTAACATTTCATTACAATAAGTCCTCCAATATTCCTTAGTACCATGCTCTAACTTACTTAATGGTACAAAGTCTCCCTTAACAACCTCAGGGCATGTATCAATAGAGCAACCACCATTCTGTTGGTACTGCGACAGTTTATACCCCTCAGCGTTGTAGTGTATAGAGGTAGGGAAGGTTGCTATGAAGATTATAGAGAGTAGGTAAGGCATTGTTAGATATACTAAAAACTGGGTAGAACTGTTAAATTCGGGGAGAGACATGGTTGCCCAATCTCTCCCCACGAATGCAACCATTGTATCAGGCAAATCCCATCGAGGAACCCAGAAGGGTGGTTAGTGTTGTTATGGTCTTAAAAATTACCAATTCTGGTGTTCTACTTTTCCTATTTACAGTTTGAAGATTTATTGATTTAAGTTATCTGATATAACTGCTCTAACCGCTGAGCTACGCCCCCATTGCGGGGGCGATTGGAATCGAACCAATGGCATGTTATTTAATTTCAGACACAATCCAAAATTGTGCGAATTTTGATATTTAATCAATGGAATCGTCATAGGCCTATGACTACGTTCTTAAGGTGAACGTCCAAACCTTCCTCCTCGCTGTTCCTCAACAGGATTTGCCTGACAAATAATTGCTTACGTTAGTGGATTTTCTTTTTCGGTGAAATCAACGTCAAACTCCCAGTTTGCCTTCTGTATTGACGCGTCAAGTTTACGAAGCGCAGTAGCGTGCTTATCAAACTCTTTCGTTATATCTTTAAGAGTTGTCTTTGGTATTTGAAATGTAATCTCGTCTGTTTGGTCGCTAACATTTACTCTCTTAGTCTGCATCTCAAATACACCATTGTCGCCTGCTTGTTTAATCGGTTGTAGTTGTTTTACTTTCTCTTCTAACTGCTTACGCAAAAGAAGTGCTTGTGCTATTTTCATAAGCTATATTATTTATCTACCCAGTTTTCAATGTACCTATACCCGTATCTTACGTATCTCCCCAGTATTTACAACTTCTAAAGTGCATAACCTCCCTTTACACCTAACTATAAGGGCATCTGCATCCTTTAATACATACCCGTCATAAGGATTACGTGCCCCTCTATCGGCTATTTTATGGCTGTGGACACCTGCTACTACCTTATCTAACGCTGATACTTGGTGGGGTAGTAGTTTATTGTTACCTACCTTGATTTCGACAGCACATGACCGTGGCCAGTGTTTCTCCAAGTAAGCCATCACTAAGGGTGTTACTTTCGCTTCCTCAGCTTTCCTATTTGGTTTTAGAGGTGGTAGGGGCATTTGTTTTACGTGTTGTCATGTTATTTGTTGGTGGGGGCGAGGTTATCCTTGACATATCTTTTAGCCTTTTCAAATACAGACACTGGGTAATGTTCCCATCCATCTAACCACCAATCATGCGATACCGTAGTGACATCCCACTCCCCTGCGAATGAGTTGGTCGCTATGTAAGATAACTTTGCTTCCTCACTGCTACCTAAATACACCACTCTGTCTCCTTGGTAACTCCTGTCTCCGTTTTGGACTACAGGTTTATTTCTTGTAATATTGTCCCCCGTTTTAAATTCTGTAATTTTCATGCCTATTTCTTTAATTGTAAACTTTGAGCAAACTCTTCTATTGACTTGCCTTGTATGAGGGCGTCTATCATGGCGTGCTTTGCATACCCATTCTGGTTGTTCGTATCCACATGTTATTTTTACTGGTTCTTCATTCATATATTAAAGTCTTTAGTGCTAATAACAACCCTCTCATACACCGATTTATCCTTATCGTCTGCCAAAAGGTACACGTACTCATTGCCATCTTGCTTATCTAAGTGCAACATCCTCCCTAGAGACTGCTGGTAAGAAACATACTTCCATGACATTGATGCGTATATCATCAGACTAAAAGAGTCCCCTCTAAAGCCTTCCATCGCATCTGCTTGGCAAATGAAATATATCTCACTGGCAACGTGTGCCCTCTTTATAGCTTCGCTCTGGTCCTTTGTATCTCCTGTGAGTACGACCACCTCACGGTCCTTAGCCAATTCCTTAGCATAGTAAGCTACTTGACTTTTATACTTACATACTACGATAACCTTTGCTTCACCTTCTGACAACTCCTTAATGGTGGATAACTTTTCTATACCTTGTGCTAGTTGATGCTTACCGTACCACTCCTTACTAGGGGACTCATCAGCATAGTCCTTAATCTCTTTAAGTGTCTTAGAAGCCAGTTTTACAGGAACGACGGTATGAATTTGCGGTGGTACGTCTGTTATATCCTCTAGTTTTACGATATGGCATATCTTATTCTTTAAGGGTTCTATAAGAGATCTCCAGTTTTTCTTTGCTTCGTAGAAAGGGTGAGGGGCGAAAGGTCTCCTTACAAGGTTGTAGTATTTATCTTGGAACTTCTTTTTATTTACGGTATGTCCTATGAGAGTTACAAGTGTTCGTAAGTTCTCAGGGGATGATGCCAACGGTGTGGCTGTCGCAAGAACTATAGGTGCGTCAGGATTCTCTCTTACAAAGTTGTAAATTGTCCTTGTAAGCTGGGATGGTTTGTTAAGTGAGCTAGCTATCCAGTGACAATTATGTACCACAACATCGCCTACAATGTAACTTGGATGTCCGCTAACACTGATGTTAAAGACTTCATTACTTTCTCGTTTTTGAATCTCAATACTTTCCACCCTAATTGTTCTAAAAAGAGGGTTTTCTTTTTGTCTTGTTCTTGTCTCTTCAGGGATTGGTGAGAAGTCCCGTCCACCTCTATTGCTATTTTCGCCTTGGGGTGAGCTATGTCTATCTTGTAACAAGTTGGATAACCGTGTCCTTTGATTTTTGTAGGAACTGCGTGTTCTGCATACCAACCATCTCCAAGAGCGGATAGCAAAACTCTCTGCGGTACGGGCATCGGTTGACCGTTCCCGCCCCGCACTTTTGGCTTGTGACCTATGTTGTGGAGAGTTGTTATCATTTTTTCTTTCACTCCTTTCATGTGCATGGGATTGTTTTTCTTCATCCGTATAACGGACTGTTTCGCTAATTTCTTCGTATGCTGAGGGTGCGTTTTTAGGTAATATTTTGTACTGCAAGACGTGTTGCAGTAATTGCTTCTTTGTTTTTTGTAGCAAGTTTTTTGGTTCACTGGTGTTTCCTTCCCACACATTAGACATTTCTTCGGAGGAAGTAATTTTTCCATTTTTGCAATATATTTTGTGATACCATACTTCTTTGAGCAATTCATAGAACATGAAATCTTGTCGCTCCTGCAACCTTTGGGAAGGTGGTCTCCACAAACTATGCAAACTCTGGTTATAGTTCCTTTCATATATACCCATTATTACATGACTCTCTTTGTAATGCAATAGCTCATCAATAATCGTCAGCTCTCTTGCCTTAACCCAACCTTTATCGTGTACAAAAAATGGATGATTACCAGTCACCTTTAGCACCTCTCCGTTAGAAAGTGTTACCTTGTAAATCTCATCTGTAGTCCTTTTAGATGTGCCTGTAACTTTACCAACACCGATTGCGTTCATCACTTCGTCACCTACCTTTAGAGTTTCTATCTTTTTGTAACCCCCAGGAGTTAAAACTTTTGTACCCTTTACAAAGCACTCATCTACCACTAACCCTGTAAATAAGTGCAAGTCGGCTTTCTTAACTTCCTCCTTAGTGAAGACTGTAACGTTTGTTACCTGTGTTTCTGCAAGATGTTCCTTCCACTGTTGCTTTATACGCTTAGGGCATACGAGCATGAACTTTATTGCTGGCCAGTTTCTCATCCAATGCGTAATTGCAAAACTTTTTCCAACTCTTGTACCCCACGCAAGAATAGACTTCCTTGGGTTAAGGTCTACGAAGTCCTGCTGATGTTTTAATAATTTAATCTTCATCTGGTATAACAATAAACTCTGCTTCTTTATTCGACCAAAAAATCTTGACATCTCCACTGTCTATTCTTGCTTGTGGTTGTGCTATGTCATAATACCCAACAGAATGAACTGCAGAATGGTCATCTCTTTCTACTATTTTATAGATCATATTATTTTAATCTAGCTTCTATTATCTTGATGTACTCCTCCTCACGTTCTATCAATACGAAGTCTCGACCCAACTTCTTACACGCTACCCCTGTAGTACCGCTACCTGCAAATGGGTCTAGCACCTTACCACCTGTAGGTGTAGCTGTGAGCTTGCAAAGGTATTCCATAAGGGCTAGGGGTTTAACAGTGCTATGGATGTTAGTCAACGGATTCCAGTTTTCTTTTTCTTTTATTAACGACAGCATTTTCAATACAGCACGACTTACACCAAGGGCTGATTCCTGATTTCCTTTTGTAATATTGTGTAGATACTTGCTTAAACTCTCCACATTTTCGGCAGGGTTTATACCAATCTTTACCTCGTAGTTCACACCCTGAATGAATCCGTTTGTGATGAAGTGCTGTAACGAGTTCAAGGTTTTCGATTCTATTGTCTTGTTTATCCCCGTTAATATGGTGGATAAAGAATCCTTGTGGCACTGGGCCATTATGTTTTCGCCAGACTCGTCTATGTTGAAACTCACGATTTCCGTATCGTATGTAACCTTTCTTAGTAATTGAGCCACTTCCATATTTTCTTCTTTGCATATACCACTATTGTACTTGACGGTAAGGGTACAGTCAAGCCCTGCATTACGCTCTGTTTTGCTTGCTTTGGCACAATATTTTATCCTACTTAATCCTTTATTTTCTACAGAATCTACAAGCGCTTGCATCCTGGAGCTTCTCGTTCCGCAAACATCGCAATAGGCATATTTCTTTTGATTTTCAATTCCACATTCGGGGCATATTTCACAAATACTACACTCTTTGAAATAACGAGAAGCTCCACCCTTGTCCCCAAAACCTCCAAGAGAGGTATTTTCTCTACTTGAGTAACCACTATACAAGTCTTTTCCTTCTCCACTTGATGCTTTACCTTTGCCCCCAGAACTAAAACTCACCCCACTCTGCTCATCTAGTATAGCTCCTGCTTCTTCGTCTAGTATCAAATTAGCGGGGAAGCGGCCTGGTGGATTTTCCTTAAATCCTTTTGTAGGATACTTCGCACCTGGTTTTCCCCACTCGTTTCCATGAACTTCTGAAAAATCTTTAATACAGGTTTTTGTAGTTTCTGTCCCTATCCTCCCACCATCTATATTAAGTCCACTCACACCGTGTACGAGGGCGTTGTTGGCATACGTACCGTCATTAGGCTTCATAGCTACGAGTATAGGTTCGTAGGCTGGTTTAAGACCGTGAGACTTCCAGCCGTTCCATAGTTTGGCTTCTGGAGTGGCTGGTTCTGTTATGTCTTTCTCCCAACCATTAACCTCTTTTAACACTGTCCCTTGTTTTTTGTGATTGGATACATTTCTACCATTCATTTCTCCAACATTACCAACAACCTTTCTCTTATGACCCTTACCCAACTGCTTACTAATATCAGTAGCTTTCGGGAAGCCTGAGCCATATAAGTACATGATACAGTCCTTTAGGATAAACCCAGCGTCTTCTACATTTACTGCCATTCTATGCTGTGTTCTACTACCAGCGAATATAAGGGCTGTACCGCCTGGTTTAAGCACTCTTAGACACTGTGTCCACAATTCAACAGTGGGCACGTCATAGTCCCACTTCTTTCCCATAAAGGATAGACCGTAGGGAGGGTCAGTAATAATCGTATCTATGGAGTTATCCTCCATCTTTTGTAACTCTGCTAGAGCTTCACCGTGTATTATCATAATTGTTATCTATCACCCCTGTTCCACCCCCTAAAGCTGAATGACCAAATCTTTAAGGGGTGGGACAGGAGTGACATTAGGCTGTTAAAGGTGTTGTTTATTATATTCTTCTTCTAATGACTTATCCTCCTCTGATAGTCTAATCTTCACATTACGCCAACCTCTTGTATACGCAACTCCTTTGCTTGTTACCTTTTCAGGGTCTGGTACTTGTGCATCTGCAACCTCGGGTACATAGAAGCTAAAGCGTCTACCGAAGTGCTCCTTAGTCTCTGTCGCCAATCCCTCCTTAGAACAGTAATCAGCATAAGCATCGTACATCTGTGCCTTTGTCATTTCGTAACCTTGCTCGGCTTCTATCTGGTTGGCACAGAAGACCGCAACAGATGACCCACTTTGCATCATCTCTTTCTTTATCTCTGTAGGTGTTTTACTGTAGGTGAACTTACCTTGTTTTAGCAATCTCTCTAACCCAATCATAGCGTAGTTGAACAACCCCGACCTTTCCTCCTCGGTTGTTAATGTTTCTATGAAATTAGGTATCTTTTTATCAAGTCTCTTCTCAAACCGTATCACCATCCACCTTAGGAAGTAGGCTTCATCGTCTTGGTCTTTAACGTCAGGTATCTTGTTACATGCAAATGTGAACTTAGCAAAGTTTATAAAACTAAAGCGATTACCATACTTATACTCACCCGATATAGAACCCCCGCCTGTAGCCATCTTGAAAGCCCCTGGGTCTGTGATGTCTTTAGCTGATAGCTCGTCTACTATGTTTCCGTGCTTATTGTAGAGTTGTGCCGCACCGAAGGTGTCTTTCTCTATCTTGTGTAGAGATACGCCAGTGATATTATCAGTGCCCACCATATTGATGATGGTTTCAAGGAAAGTCGTTTTACCTGTGTCTCCCTCACCTACTAAGATGATTGCTTTCTTAAAAGTGTACAATCGGTAGAAGTAATACCCTAACCATTCCTGTAAGGTAGCTACATCCTCCTCTGCTAACACTCGCTGAAAGAACACCTCTGACTTAGGGCAAGTAGCATCTGGGTCATATGTAACGGGGAATTGTGAGGTGAAGCGATACTTAGGATCATGAGGTAAGAGCATCTTTGTATCGAGGTCGTACACCCCATTCTTTAACGGAATGAAGTTAGGCTCTGCTGACATGAAGATGTCTCTATTCTTAGAGGTCATATCCGCTATCTTACTAAAGGTGTCTGACTTCGCTGGTCTTGTTGTAAGCTCTTGGAGTACTCGTTGTACCTCGGGGTATATTATTTCATTCTCTGCTCTGCGGTAGATACCATTCTGGTAGACGTACATCTCTCTTTCCTTCTCCCCTATTGTGATGATGTTATATTTTTCGGTAAGGTACTTCGCTAGATAGTATGTGCCAGTAGTTGAGGCTTTCTTAAAGTCTCTCTTAAGCCCTGCTTCCATTTCACTGCCTGCCTCCTCCGCTTTCTCAGGTGGTGGGTTGTTCTTAACGTGTATCTTTTTAACACTCTCCCATACAGCCTTTAGCTCTTCTTTATCAAGAGGGGGCTTGTTCATCGCTTTATTCCATCCTGCAAACGCAGCTACTCCTAGTGTGTCCCATACCTCAGGAGTCATGTCGTGGATAATCTTACCCGCCACTTGTGTAGCAGAATCATTGCGACCTCCCTCCTCAATAGGAGTAGTAAGAAATGAGTCCCACTCTACTTTTTTGTTCGCATGTTCCTTTTGTATATCGAATAGCCATTGAGGTGCATCCGAAATCTCTTCAGTTTCTTCTATCCATTCATAGTGTCTACCAGACTCATGTAGTGAAGGTGATGCTACTACATAACCTCCATCCCCTTTTATATCTAAGTTCTTACGGAAGGCTTTGCGACTATCTGTTATACCTTTCTCCCATTTATAGAAGTAGTGGTAGCCACCCCCTCCTGACTTAGCGGATAAGGTAGGAGATAGAGGAAGGTCTGGGTACTTAGGTAGTTTACCCGTCTCTTTGTTCCTATCAACATCTACTACCAGTATCCCCGAGACCTCTCCACAGACTACCCCTATGTTAGCGGTAGGGTTAGCTGTCCACCATTTCTCTACCTGCTCGACAGTGGGGCGTGTTGTTTCGTACTCCTTCCATGTGGAAATAGCAGGGTTCTTCCCCCCTGGTACTATGGGGATTATAGACCACCCCCTGCTTAAGTACTGTAATGCTTTATCTTTCATATATTAATGCACAAAAATCCGTAGACAGTTGGTTCTGGTGCATTACTACCAGTGCTCTTACGAGCAAACTATCTACGGATTTTTGTGAATTAATTGCAATGCTTTTAACCATGTTAGCTATATTGTCCCCAATAGGGGTAAAAAAGTCAATGTGGATAACCTCTATACACTATATACACTATTTTTCGAAAAGCTTTCTGTACTTTCACGTATATATACTACATATATACTCTCTATCACATTAGTAGAAAATAAAGTGTATATAGTGTATATAAAAAAAGTTTGTTGCGTAATTTGAATGGTGTGTCAAGAGCTAAACGTCCCAATTCCTTGTCCCACATTGAGGGCATCTGTTGGGTTTAGTTTGGAAGCGTTGTTGCCATGGGTAGTTGCACTTTTTACACTTGTGGAAATGAGTACCGTGAGCATAGTGCCACCATACCAGTTCACCATGTTTAGTTTCTACGAATCGTACTTTTAGAGCGGGGTCGTATTCGTACTCGCAGTTGCTACATCCCGTGTTGCTAAATCTCTCTTGCATGTCACGAGTAAGTGCATGCAGTTGGTCATTGACGTCATAACAATATTTCATCCTCTAATAATAACGGATTAAGATGACAGTGGGTAATGTACTTGTGTATAAGTCAAATAGTTTGTACGATAAAAACATGCAGGAGTTCGAGTTCAAATTACCTAAGAAGCTAAACACACAGAACTTTTATGGACTTCCGTACACAGAGAGAGATAAGATAGCCTTAGAGTGGGCTATAATCATCTCTAAGGCGTTAGATAAGGGTAAGGTAGAGCATTTACCCTGTGCACCCCCTACGGCTCTTACATTCGATTTTTACTTGAGAGGGGAACCCTTGTCAGCAAATGACTGTGGAGCTATGGTCGATATAATTATTAAGGCTTTATTGCAAAGGAAGGTGTTTAGGTCTGATAGTTCGGTTGCTATCTCACAGATAACAATTATCCCCAATAAGAGTAAGCGACAAAGTAGCTATTGTGTGGTAGAATTGGACTAATGAAATGGTGGAAATTACCAGAAGTGTTGAGACCTTATAGGTGGCGGTGGTTCATACATGACTTGAAGTTCCGTACTTGTATGAGATACTTGAGTAAGCGTTCTTTCTTTACTAAGAAGGAATTGGGTACACGATTTAACTATGTAGATAAGTCTTTATTAGATTTATGGAAAATGAAATGACACCAGACATTAATACAGTCTCAACGCAGTTAGATAAGCACATGTTAGATATGTTGCCTCGTGTTGATAGGATTGAGAAAGAATATTCTTTACGATTTAAGATGGTACAAGACCTTACTACTGAGGTCCATGGCTTGCGAAGTGAGTTAGCACATGCAAGACTGGAGTTAAAGAATACAGGGCAGGTAATAGCTGGTTTAGATAAAAGGCTAAAAGAACTAGAGGACAATAAGCCAAAGGAGTCAATTTTTAATAAATTATGGAGGAGAAAACCACAGAACAGGTAAAAAACAGGACAGCAGAAGGTAAGTTTGTCAAAGGTGTTAGCGGTAATCCTGGTGGGCGTCCTAAAGGGTCAATGAAGTCTTTTATGGCTAACGAGTTTCTTGCCATGTCCGATAAGGATAAAAGACAATGGCTTATAGATAATAAAGTAGCAGGTATTGACCAACTAAAGATGGCTGAGGGTAATCCTGCTAACCATACTGACCTCACAACTCAAGGTGATAAGATACAACCTTTACTCGTTAAGATAATTGGTGAAGATGAGCAAGGTGATGGAGATACCGAAGGAGTTTAAAAGACTCTTTGATGGTGATTGGAGAGAAGCTGCTGTTCATGGTGGGCGGTATTCTTTGAAGTCTCATACTGTAGCGAGAATACTTTTAATACGAGCAAGACAGAAGAAAACTAGAGTGGCTTGCTTCCGTGAGATGCAGAACTCTATAGCTGATTCATCACACCAACTGCTAAAGGACTTAATAGCACAGTATGACCTTAATGAGTTTAAGGTAACGGACAAGGGTATTTACAATGAGATAAACGGCTCTGACTTTTTGTTTAAAGGACTACACAGGAATGAGCAGAGTGTTAAGTCAACGGAGGGTATTGATATAGCATGGGTGGAGGAGGCACAAGCTGTTACTACTAGCAGTATTGAAATACTTACACCTACAATTCGTAAGCCAGGGTCACAGATTATTTATACTTACAACCGATTGGAGGAAGAAGACCCTGTGCACAGACGTCTGGTGATTGAGGGACGTCCTAACACCTTGGTGCTTAACATAAATTACGATGTAGCTTTGAAGTATAACTTCATGCCCGATGAGATACGTCTTGAGATGGAGGATGATAAGAAACGTAGACCAGACCTCTATAAGCACAAGTGGATGGGTGAGCCATTGGCATTGTTAGAGAGTCGTATATACAAAGGTTGGGAGATTATAGATGATGTACCACATGAAGCGAGACTAGAGCGGTATGGTTTAGACTTCGGCTGGAGTCCAGACCCCGTAGCTGTGGTTGCCATATACTATTACAATGGTGGGTATATTCTTGATGAGGTGTTGTATCAGAATGAGACCCCTAATAGGGAGGTAGCGAGTACATTGAAGAACTTACCGAAAGCATTAACTATTGCAGATAGTGCAGACCCTAAAAGTATCGCAGAGATGCAAAGTTACGGATGTAATGTACAGCCATGTAAGAAAGGAGCTGATTCAGTACGACACGGTATTTTATCGGTGCAAGACCAGAAGATAAGCATGACTAGGCGTAGTGTTAATCTCATTAAGGAGTATCGAAACTATCTTTGGAAGGTCGACAAAGAAGGGAAGATAATGCCAGGGCATCCAGAGGATGGTAATGACCACTGCCTAGACGCCTCACGTTATGGGATTAACAGTTTGTTGCCAGTGATGAGGAAAAAGGAATATGTAATGAACATACCAAATCATATTATTGGAAAGAAGAATATTAATAAAGCACGATGAGAATTAAATGTAGTAAGTGCAGTGTAGTATCAACACCAACGCTACCATCAGAGCGGTGTGGCGGTTGTAACAAACAGTTCTCAAAACAGTGGATACCAATGAAGGAGAGACTGTTGGTATTTTTTAGGATTGCTTATGGGCGTAACAACCAGTCACGCAGACCATTGAAGATAGCATTGCGGTGTATATGGGACTGGGACATCAAGAAACACTTGACTTAATTTATTAACCTATCATAATTAAATAGATATATGACGACAGTAGAAGAAGCAAAGACAACAGGAACACCAATACTTGTTCCAAGTGGAGAGACAAAAGGTTGGGAAGTAGGGAATGACTTTATAAAAAACCCTGACTACACACCACCTAAAGTAGAAGCACAAGCACCTATAAAACAAACATACAAATGCCAAGCCTGTGGTACAGACATGGATGACCAAGGTAAGAGAATGATGCGAGGTCTTAGTGTGTTTAGAGTTTGTGAGAATTGTTTGAAAAACTATGCAGGATAAAAAAACAACAAAGAAGTATACAGTGACACTGGTAGACGGTGCTGATAAGCATGTTGGTAAGGGAAAAGATATATACGAGGCCTTGAGTAAGGTGAAGCCATTTAACTCTAAGAAGTTAGTAACAGTAACAATTGAATATGACGGGAAGGTTTCTAAGATACCGCTACGACTTAACCCTTTAAAAGTGAGACGTTTGTTTCTTAATGAGACAGACCGACAAGTACAAGCTAAACGATTACAAACACTCGTATGACAATGACAAAGCTCACAAATATATATGACTACATCACAATGATGGAGAATGAGTACGAGCAACCCATCTCATTGGATGGTTGGGAGTGGTCAATGAAAGAGCACATCCACACCAGTTTTTTCTATAAGCATGGACGCCTACTCACAGGAAATGCTGACGATAAGCCAGTAAAGAACATAACAAAACCTCTACTTAATCTACAGTACAGAGCAGAAGATATAGATGTTAAGGACATTGAACTATATGTAGATAATCCTACAGCGTACCACTTGTCCTTTTTAGTTAAGAAGTACCATGATGATGTCTTTGTGGTAGAGAATGACCTTGATACTTTCATAGATAAGACAAATGAATCAAAGGTGGACTATGGACTGGGACTTGTAAAGGAAATGAAAGGGGTTAAGCCAGAGGTTGTTGACCTACAGTCGATCGCCTTCTGTGACCAAACGGACATCCTTAAAGGACCTATAGGTATAAAGCACTTCCTTAATCCAGCAGAGCTAAAGGACATGGAGTCTAAAGGATGGGGCAATAAAGAGAACGGTGCAAACATTACGATAGATGAGCTTATAAAGCTATCAGAAGATATGAAGGAGGATACCGATAATAACGGCGTTGAGAACAATACACCAGGAGCTTACATAGAACTTTACGAGGTGCATGGGGTATTACCCGAAGTATTCCTAGATGATGGAGACACAGAAGGTTATATAGGACAAATGCAAATAGTTGGTTTCTATAAGTCAAAGGTAGATAATGAAAGACATGGAGTAACCTTGTTCCGTAAGGAAGAAAAAGTCAGTCCTTTTAAAAAGATTACAAGAGATGAGATATTCTCAAGGTCATGTGGCTTCGGAGGAGCAGAGGAGATTATAGAACCACAGGTATGGACCAACTATTCTGTTATGAGACAAAAGGACATGCTGGACTCTGCATCTAAGACAGTCCTTAAAGCTATCGGTACTGACTTTAAAGCACAGTATCCTAACGGACTAAAGGACGTAGACAATCTACAGATAATGGAGATGAACGAGGGAGAGGATATAGGACAGATTGATACTACTCCTAAATCAATGGCACTCTTTGACAACTTCGAGGACAAGATGATGAACCAAGCACAGCTTGTAGCATCAGCCCAAGACCCATTGCTAGGTACACCAGCACCATCAGGTACACCATTCCGAGCTCAAGAACGACAGGTTATCGAAGGTAAGGGTATCCACGAGTATCGTAGAGGTCAGTTTGCTAAGTTCTTGGAAGAAGTTTACCGAGACTGGATTATTCCTCACATTGTTAGTGAGATTACACGAGGTACACAGTTTCTTTCAGAACTATCAACAGAAGAAATGCAGTATGTAGCCGACAGAGTTGTCGATAACAAAGCTAACGAGTTCATTAAAGAAGCTATCCTAAGTGGGGAAGTGATAACCGATGAACAAGTAGAGATATTCCGCACACAGGCAAGAGAAGACTTCGTTAAGGGAGGCAACAAACGGTTCATTGAAATATTAAAGGACGAGTTCAAGGGTCAGAGTGTACGGGTTAAGATAAACATTGCAGGTAAGCAGAAAGACCTAGACCTAATGAGCGACAAAATCACCAACATATGGCGTCAGATACTTGCTAACCCTCAAGGATTCCGACAAGTGATGCAGATGCCAGGAATGGCTAAGTCATTTAACGATTTACTTGAGATTAGCGGTATGTCACCAGTATCATTCGCAGGTATAACAGAGCCAGTTGCACAGGCAACGCTATCACCAATTCAACCAACATTAGAAAATAACCAAGAAGAACAAAATGCTTAAAGAATACACATACCTTAGTGATAAGGAATACGAATTAGTAAGAAAGTTCGTAGAGAACGAAGCGACAGTTGAGGCGGTACGCAAAGTATTGCTCAGTGGGGTCTATGATGATGGTATACGAGTTGAAGACAAGCCAGCAGAACCCCTTAAAAACTTTATCCTTGGAAAGATGTCACAGCCACTAATGATTAACGCCCCTATGGAAACTAAGGGTATGGAGATAACATCAGTAATAAATGCTGTCTCTATGGTGGAGCGTGGTTTCGAGGAGCTTGACCGATTTAAGGTCAAGAAGCCAGAGGTTGAAAAAGAAAAAAACAAAGCGAGGTAATTATAAGTAGTAAATTAGATATATGAGTAATAAATTAGGTATATATGTTCCAATAGCGATTGCTAGCGTCATGGTAGTTGCTATTGCTGCATATATATTCGGAGTAAGTACACAGGATGTAGGTGCATCAGCACCATCAGGATTGCAAGCAACTGTTGCTTCAACATCCAATCAAGTAGTTGGAGTTACAGTAACTAGCATATTTGCAACGACAACTAATTGTGCGTCTCGTGTCATTACGACAGGAGCACAAGCAATTCTGTTGACGTTCAGTGATTTTGCAGGGCAGACACCGACAGGTAGCTTTGGTCATTTGCAAGCAGCAAGTACAACCGTTGTCTATGACAGTGGTCTTTACGGGTGTAACTTGTTTAAGGCTTATGGAGAGGCAGCAAGTAGTACAATTACAACAACGGAAACACGTTAATAGTTAATTGATATAATATGAGTGTAAAAAAAGTAAAGATGGAGTCACTCTCAGACAAATTGTATGGGACAAGTGTCCGAGAAGACAAAGTTGTTAAGGAAGAGAACAAAGAGGCACGCAAGAAGAGAGTTAAAGAAGGTCGAAGTATTAGTAAAAAAGTAACCAAATAAGTATGAATAATAAAACAGGAACAGCATCAGTAGTATTAGGAGCAGTCATTGTTCTTATGCTAGCAACAGGTGTAGGAGTACAAGATGGAGTAAACGGAGCAGATGGACGTGACGGACGAGATGGTTCTAACGTTGGAGCAATCGTTGGACCAGAGTTCTTCGATCCATTCACATTCCACAGCACACTGAACTACAAGATTAACACCGCTTCTACATCAGCAGCAGTTACTCTTCGAGCTTCACAAAGTGGACGAGAGGTTCTTATTAAGACTACTGGAGCAACATACACACTCCCAGCAGTAACAAATACAGGAGCAACATTCACATTTGCAGTTTCAGAAGCATTTGGAACTAATGCAGTGATTGATTCAGCAGAGGGAGACAACATCGAAGGTTCTTTACTAGTCGCTGGAGCAACAGTTGACTGTGCAGCAGAAGATCAGATCAACTTCGTAGCTGACGGTGAAAACCTAGGTGACTACGTTACTGTAGTTTCAGACGGAGCTTCATGGTTGATTCGTGGAAGTAACGCTCTTACAGCAGCGAAGCTTACATGTACAGACCCTAGCTAATCTATTGAGTTATCATTCTCACTAAAAAATGTCTGAGGTTATGCTTTATCCTTAAAAAGTATTAATAATAGTTATCATAAATCTATGGATGAAAATCCTCAAAATGATTCGCAGGAAGTTCAACCTGAACAAACGGAACAACCATCAGAACCTGTGGTAGAAGAGTCTACCCCTGAGGTTAATCCTGAAATTGCACAGCTCCGAGAGGACATTGTGAAAAAGGATGAACAGATTGCGAATCTTTCAAAAGCAAAACGAGAGCTTAAAAAAGAAGTTAAGGCAAACAAGTCTGATGGAGAGGAAATTACTAACAATCAATCAGACGAGTTTGGCTATGACAAACTAGCGTATCTTGATGCAAAGGGTATCAAGGATACAGAAGTTGATTTCGTTAAAGAGGAACTTGCGAGAGCTGGAGGAGAATTGAAAGACCTATTGGCTAACGATTACTTCCAGTCACGACTCAAGTCTCAAAGAGATTTAGCAGCAGTTAAGGACGCAACACCTTCAAATACACGGTCTGGCGGTGAAAGCCCTAGTACCAAAGCAGACTTCTGGATAAGTAAGGGGGAAAACCCACCTAACACACCAGAAAATGCACAGTTGAGAAGGGAGATTGTGAACAAAAAGATGGCTCTTGCTAAGCACGCAAATCAATTCGCTAACTAAGTACCATTCGTCTGAATAATCAGACAACAAATGGCAAATACATTTAATACTGGCGTTCATAAGGAGGATTGGACAACAAAACTCCAAGAACGACTAGATAAGCCAGAAACTTGGAAAGAAGTTGCTGATGTGACTTTCTCAGATAACTACATCATCAACAACCCATATATGTCTACAGAGTTTGCAGCTCAAACTGGAACTCGTGGAACAGCATATGGCTTCTCAGATTTCGCGCTTACAAACGACACTCTTACAATTAACCAGCAAGACATCGTTCCTGTATTCGTAGACCGAGCTGACATGGCTCAGATTACATACGTGAACCAGATGGAAATTGCAGAACGACAGGGAGCATTGCTTTCAGACGTTATCGAGACAGCTATGCTTGCTGACCATGCAAACTGGACAGACGTAGGAGATGTATCAGGAACAGTAACAAGTGGAAACACTACTCAGTTTACTGTTTCAGCAACAAACATTGATGACATCGTACGAGGTGTACGACGAATCGTAAACGTAGCAAATGGTAACGCTCAAATGGAGCGGGACGGTTTGTTCTTCGTATGGCGACCAGCAGACTACGAGGCATTGGAACAGTTCGCACAAGCTAACGGTTTCAACCTTGCAGATGTAGCTCTAAAGGACGGTGTACCTGTAAAGGGATTCCGATACTTGGGAGCTTTCCACTATATTTCAAACTCACACGCAGCAAACCACGTGTTCGCTGGAGTTCGAAAGGTATTCCGAATTGGTATTCTACGAAATACTTGGGGACAAATTGTTACAACAGTTGACCCTAACCTACAATCAGGTACAGGTATTATTGCTCGTGCAGACCACGGTGTTCAATCACCAGCAGGTCTACAAACAATCCTTTTGGATGTAAACGTAGAATAGATTTGTTTCTATTTCTTGCCTCTTTACGGGGGTGAGGGTATGGAAATAAAAATAGCAGTAGCAGTAATAACGAATAGAGGTGTTAAGGCAAAGACCGCTTTGGCTCTCATGGAGATGATACAGGCTACTAGCGTTGAGGTATTTCCAGTAATCGCGACAGAGGGATTTAGCATAGCGGAGAATAGGACGTATTGTGTCGTTAAGGCACTTAACGCTAAGTGTTCTCACATCTTGTTCATAGATGACGATATGGTATTTCCACCACAGACACTAGACTTGTTACTTTCACATAAGAAAACACTTGTAGGAGTAAACTCTAACTCACGAATGTTACCGCTAAAGAGTACGGTGACGTATGAAGGGGAGATGCCAAAGGAATTGTTTGAGTGTGAGCAAGTAGGCTTCGGAGTAGCACTGATAGACTTGTCAGTAATAGAACATTTACCACAACCGTGGTTCGGATTTGAAACAGCAATAAACGGTAAGGTGCTAAACGGAGAAGACGGGTGGTTCTGTGACCGTATAAAAGCAAAAGGGTACAGCGTACACTGCGACCCAACATTATCAATTTCCCACATTGGGGATTATCTATATTAATATGCAGCTAAGTGATACAACGAACAAAAACGGACTCGTACAACGAGTAGAAAAGTGGACAAGACTACCTTATGGTACGTCAGGGGACACTTTGAAGACTATTATCGTTGATTTGAATGTAGCAGTAGACAAGTTGCTACCTATGTTGCTTGGTTATGGAGACTATCTACGTTGGGATGACACAAATCACACTGACGCTCCAGCAGGTAGGACAAATATCGTAAGTGGACAGGCTGACTACAAGATTACACAAGACGATAACTCACTAGACATTTTAAATATCACTCATGCAAGGGTTCTTATCTCTGCTACCGCTACCGACTACACTGATTTGAAAAGAATGAAGGCAGATGATGAACGAGTACCAGATGTACTGTCACCAAACTCTACAAATACGGGTATACCTAGCCATTTCCTAGAGATGGGTAATCGTATCTATCTTTTCCCAGAGCCTAACTATGCAGCAACTTCTGGACTAGAGATATTCTTTGGGAGAGAACAAGTAGAGTTCACAGTTACAGGAACATCAGGAGATGATACGACAGTTCCAGGTATCCCTAAGCAATTCCATGAGTTGTTGGCGTTAGACGCAGCACAATCATACGTTGCAGTGAATCGTCCAACAGACACCAACACTTTGCGACTTATTGAGAACGAAATACGTCCCTTCCAGAGAGATTTCAAGAACTTTATTAGTCTACGACACCCAACGGTATTAAAAATACAACCTAAGCCAATAGCACACAGATAATATGGCCACAATCACCAACAACACCTTGAATACAGCGAGTATAACTAACATTGAGTTAGGTGCTACTGATTTAACGTGGGCAGAGGCTGATTTCACATGGGCAGAAGCAGGTGGTACATGGGAAAACCCATACCAATTTGCCAACAATACGGTAAACACTGCTACTCTTACTAATAACGCACTATCATAATGACTATTTTAATTAACATCATTGTAACGGGAATAGTAACAGTAGCCAGTGTGTTTGGTGTAGTTAATTTTGTATCACTAGATACTCTAGGTTTTAGTAATGACCCACAACTAGGAGCTAGTACTACTGACCTACAGACAAGTGATAACTTAACTGACTTCCCTACTTTGTATAACGCTAATCTACTCGCTATCAATACAGAGCTTGCTCTAATGTCTGGTACTACTACTAATACAACACTTACAACCGTAGCTAACCTTGTAACAGTAGGTGCATTGTCATCAGGTTCTCTAGCTTCTGGTTTTACAGCAGTAACAGTACCGCTAGGTGGTACAGGCTCTACTACCCTATCTGCTAACCAAGTTCTATTAGGTAATGGGACTACACAATTAAAGGTAGTCAATGGTTTAGGAGCTTCTGGTAACTGTCTTTTGTCACAAGGCGCAGGATTACCACCTAATTGGAGTGGTTCTTGTGTGGACACTACCGCTAATTTTAGCTGGACAGGTTTACATAATTTTGCACGAGCAACATCTACCCGATTGTCCGTCATTGATACCTTATATATTGGTGGTAATGCTACCACAACCATTCAAGGAGAGACTACAGCAACATCTACCTTCTCAGGAGGCGTGCAATTAACTAATGTAGATGTCTCAGGGATTTTTTCAGGATTGAGTATCGTAGCAACATCTTCAGCAAAGACAGATTGCGGTACAAGTGGAGGTGACGCTTGTTCTCACTCGATCACTTGTCCTTCAGGTTACCACGAAGCAATAAGTGGTGGATTTACTCATGCTTCCGGTGATGCTTATGTTAAGCAAAACTACCGTAGTGCTTCTACTACTTGGACAGTGCAGATTGTAAATGAGCTTGCTGTAGACCCTAATCCTTTAACAGTTTATGCAGTATGTCTTAAAAATTAATGGCTAAAGTATTTACTACAAAGATAGATAGATTCAACGGAGGTATGGTGGGAGACCCACGAACACCCAGTGAGGCTGTTTGTCGTGCTTGTACTAATTACGATGTATTTAGGCAACCACGACAGTTAGTCCCGCACTTCGGGAGTGAAGATGGAGACAATGAGACTGATGGTGCTCAGAAACAAAACTTTGCAGTAGGTAAATACACATCATCGCCTGATGTTTACAATCTGTTCTCTTTGGGAGTTCAGTCAGGAAATACAGATAGAGCAAAGATTAGTAGAAAGACACTTTTACAATCAGGGACGGAGAGTTTACTTGATGCAAGTTGGACTAGCCCAACAAACAGCTCTGCTGGGCAAGATAATACAGTTTTTGACCTGTTCACTTACTATCCAAAGACTGGGCTTATTTATGGTGCTCACACAGGGACCCATATCTGGGCTTTTGACCCGTCAAGCAGTGCTTCTTTTGATGATACTGAAAATGCTCTTTCCTATACTGAAATTGGGGAGGGTGTAGTACATTCAGACGATAACCTATATATACCTTGCTATAACTCAGCAGCTAGTGCTGGAAATCGTTCTTTCATTGCTAAGAATGATAATGGCTCATGGACAAATAGTGCTTTGGCTTTACCAGACAATCTAAAGCCTGTATGTGTATCGGGGTACGGTAGTTATTTGGCTATTGCTTGTAACGATATTTCTTCTCAACCATTGAACTCAGTTGTTTTGCTTTGGAATAGGAGAACTACTATTGTAGACATTACTGAAAAGTATGATTGGGGAGGAGACCCCATTGCTTTTATAGAGGAATTAGAGGGTACTTTAGTGGGTGCATCTGCAAGAGCAGGGATTGCAACAAGTATTGACGACTATGTTTCTTTCAAGTATCTGACTCCTAATGGTTTCAAAGAGTTTGAACGGTTTGATTTATCAAGCACCGTGGGAACTGGTACTGTGATACTTCCTAGTATGCGTCAGAAGGTAAATGGCCGTGTGTATTTTCAGTTTTTTGGGGAGATCGACGGGACACTTAGAGAGGGTATCTGGAGTATTAAAAGGGGAACTGACGGTGAGTTTTCGGTAGCCTTAGAGTACACTCCAAGTAATAATACAGCTATAACTAGCGGTGTGCCTAAAGGTTTTTTAATTGTAGGAGACTTTGTATTTCAGGCTTACACAAATGGCGGGACCTATGTTGTTCGTAAGACACAAGAGAGTACAACTTACACATCAAGTAGGTACGAGACAACAATAAATCCTCAAATACCACCTGAGCACCGAGATGCGAAGAAGCAGTTAATGGGGGTACGACTTGCATATGAAAAACTTAGTGCTAATAGCGTCACTCTTTCCTATCGTGTAGATGGAGCAACAGCATGGACACAACTGCTTACAGCTAACTCTGATGATGATACAGATACCTTGTATAAAGAGTTTAATGGTTCTATAGCTCAAGGTACTGAGTATGAGTTTAGATTAGAATCTACTGGTGCGATTATTACTGGGCTCACTTATAAATATTCACTAATAGATACACAAATATGAATCCCTTAGAACAAAGAGTAGCAGCTCTGGAAGAGCGTTTTGATAAGTTAGAAAAGATAGGTGTATTCGCTGTATATAAAGATTTACAGATGCAAGATGGTGTAAACGTGCAGACAGGTACAACAACAGGAACTAAGATAGGTACGGGTACGACAGAGAAGGTTGGTTTCCACGGGATTACACCAGTAGTCCAACAAGGAGCGTTGTCCAATTTGGTAACGGGGGGAGGAGACAATGACGGTACAGCGAGAAGTCGTTGTAACGCTATTACAGCAGTTTTAAAAGCTTACGGGTTAATCGCTTAATAATATGGCAGTAGATTTACAAGGAAATATCATAGATGAGAAGGGGACAAAAACTGGGGGGCAAGTAGATGTTATCTCAGGGAAGATGTTACAGGCTGGGGCTAGCGTCCCATTTGTACAACCAGACCCACCAGTGGGTACGGACATCTCTGGTATAGATACAGATCTACCCGACCCTGTAGTCGATACACCTGCTACTGACACTGCTGATGATTTTGCTACTAGATTTGGGGACATCTCTAGTATCCTTTCAGACCCTGTATCTGGTGTGTCAGCCACAACTTCAGCAGCTCAAGAACAGGCTGGAGTATCCGCCTTGCGTACTACTCAGGAAGACTTGGTGTCTCAAATCAAAGGTTTCCAATTACAATCGAAAGACCTAGAGAACCAGTTCGGACTAGCAGGGGAGAGGGTACAACAAGAGTCAAGAGGAAGGCTTAGAACTACCGCAGATATTAGCCCCCTTACGGCTGACGCACAGAGAAGAATAGCTCTGAGACAAGCAGATATAGCTTCTCAGTCACTTACAGCATCTGCATTACTACAGGCTACTCAAGGTAAATTAGTGACCGCTAATCGGCTTGTAGAGGAAGCTGTAGAAAAGAAGTTTGGACCACTTATCGCAGAGAAAGAAGCCATCATTGAGAACCTAAAAGTTCTTAGCTTGTCAGGTACTTTAGATAGAGAACAACAGAAGATTGCAGATGCAGCTACTGCAAAAGCAGAGGCAGAGAAAGCAGAAGCGGAGGAGGCAAAAGAGCAGGCAGACGCTATCAATAAGATTGCTGTAGGAGTGGCAAGTAAGACAGACGCTCAAGGTAATAAACCTGATGCTTTGTTGCTAGATAAGATTTCAAAGGCGGGTAGTGAACTAGAGGCGCAGTTCTTAGCAACAGAAGCAGGTTTTGGGGAGGTTGCGGAACGTGACGACTTTACGCTGAGCACAGGGCAGGTCAGGTTTGATTCTGATGGTAATATTATTGCGACAGGTCCTGCAAAAGCAGAAGGCACAGGGAAGGCGCTTACTGGTACACAAAGGGTAGCCGCTGGGTTTGCTAACAGAGTGGAGCAAGCGATGACTGTAATTGATGAACTTGAAACTGATTTCACTGGTAGATTTGCTCGTTCTGCTTTTGTCCCGGAGTCATTTAAATCAGAAGATAGAAAGAAAATGGAACAAGCTCAGAGGAACTTTGTTAATGCAGTTTTGCGTAAGGAGTCAGGGGCTGTAATTGGTAAAGATGAGTTTGAGAGTGCTGAAATTCAGTATTTCCCACAGAGGGGAGATTCCGAAGCCGTGTTGCAACAGAAAAAGTCTAACAGGCAAATCGCTTTCCAATCCCTTAAGCTTGAAGCTGGGGAAGCGTTTGCGGAATTGAAAGGAGCATTGCCACCTGTGTTAGAGATGGTAGATGTCGGGGGGCAGAGCCATGCAGTAGGTACGATACTTATTAACTCATCGGGGCAACGGGGTCGTGTTGAAGCTGATGGAAAAATAACTATTTTGTAATATGAATCCAGAAGAATTTTTACAAGGAGGAACAGCCACAGTGGAAGCACCTGAGAGTGTATCTTTTGATAGTTTTTCAGCGGGGGGAAAGGTTAGTAGGGCTCCTCGAGAAACTCAGGTTGATAAGCTATCTTTTACTCAACGGTTCGGTGCGGATTTGGAGAAGAGACGAGCGCTAGCTGGAGAGATTTCAGATGCAGTATCTTCGGGAGAGCAGACTTTTGCTGAAGGAGCTTTGCAGATAGCAGGTAAAGTAGGAGTGGGAGGTACATTTGATTTCATCAACCAAGGACTGGTTAGTGCGTTTCGTGCGTTACCAGATTTTATAGAAGAACCCATACGTTCAGCATCTTCATCATTTCTTGAGACAGATACAGCACAGGCGGGACTAGAGAAGTTGGGGGAGGGGATTGAGGTGTATTCTCAGTGGAAAGCACGCAATCCACGTTCTGCACGTAACTTAGAGTCAGTTGTGAATATAGGTTTGTTAGCAGCTCCAGTCAAAAAGAAAGCACCATCAAAACCAACACCTCTTGTACGGGCAACAGGAGCTCTTGAAGAGGGTGCTGAAGCACAGATACAGGCGTCTCGTTTGAGTTTTATTGATGATTTAGTACGCCCAGAACAAACAAAGCTAGTACGTGAAGCACAGGTCCCACGTACTACTGAGGCTGGAGCCTTACGGACTAAGAAAGTTACACCAACTCTATCGGAACGCGCTATTGCACAGGAGGTAGGAAAGGTAAAAGGGTTGTCTGGTTCAAAAACATTGCAAGGTAATTTTAATGTTATTGATAATGCCAATAAACAATTGGCTAAGAAGCTGAAATCTGATATTCAAAAGAATGATTTTGTTTATCCCAAACGTGAACTATTATCAGAATTAGATAGTGCAACAACTCGATTGGCAGAGAATCCTCTTATTGTGGGGGACGCAGAGCAGACAGCAGGGAAGCTCGTTGCCAAGTTCCGTCAGTTTATAACTGAGCAGGATGGTAAGGGGTCAGGTATTTTACAAGCTCGTAAAGACTTTGATAATTGGGTTGAAAGGCAAAAAGGGACGAATATATTCGACCCTAAAAATGAGAATGCGTTATCTACAGCTATAAGAGAGGTCAGGCAAACTGCTAATGATTTTCTTGATAGAGGAGCAAAAGATGTGGGGGTAAAAGAATCTTTGGCAAGACAGTCTAACTTGTTTAGGGCTCTTGATAATATCAAACCTAAAGCAGCGAAAGAAGCTAACAACGCCGTGGTTAGGGCTTGGCAGAATGTGGCAAGAATCTTGCCCTTGCGTGGAGAGTTTAACCAAACTCTTGCAATCGCATTTGGTATAGGGGGGTTGGGCGCTGCAGCTAAGTTCGCACCTTTCTTCACCAAACTTGTAGTAGCTTCTTTGTTCTTATATGGGGCGGGGAGAGTAATAATGGGACCAGGGACAAAAAAAGCCCTAGCTAAGTTGTTGGAGGGGGTTGATAAGGCTATTAGGACAACAAAAGATGCCAACATAGCTAGCCAGCTTCGCGCAGATAAAGCTTTATTACTAGAGATTCTACAGACTGCTGAAGAATCAGCTAATACGCCCAGTGAAGGCGAGGTAAAGTAGGAACACCGATTGTGCTACTAGAAAAATTATAATCCAGTTCATGAATACACTTATAACACAAAACTTAAATATCGGCAATCTTCTTGGGACGTTTTCTGACTGGTTCGGTAAGGGCTCTTTCTATGGGCCAACCTTTTTCGATTCTGGTTTTAAGAGTTTTGTAAGGAATATTAACTCGTTCAGCCCATTCAGGCGTGCAAAGAGAGAGACCTTGGTCTTCAAGGATTCGATTATTGCGTTTGTTTCTACCATTTTCCTTGCGGGTAGACCATTTGCAGTTTTCTTTGCAGTAGTGGCTGTTAGTATTGATTCTGTCAATTTGTGTCTCTTTTTCTCCAAATTGGTCCACATGTTTAAGGTAGCTGGTAAACATGTCCTTTTTAAATTGTTCGGAAGACGTCCAAAGGCATTTAATCCCACGTCCACTGTAGTCTGGGTATTGGGACAATTCGTTAGGTGCGCATCTCGCTCTTATACCGTAATAGATTCTATAAAATCTCGGGGGCTGTGTTCTTTTCATATTTTTATATGCAAAAATCGACACACGCTTGAGCAGTATGTGTCGATTTCAGCGCTCAAGCTAATAACAAGTAAAGTATAACATTATGGATATTGAAAAGGAAATAAAAGAAATAATACAGAGAGAAATTGAAAAAGCAATTTCTGGGATTGATATACCTAAGGAATTTGACCTTAATTTGATTGACGCCCCAGATATTAAAGTGGAAATCCCTCCATTCGATTTTAGCGGATTGGAGAAGGCTCTGTTAGCGTTTGCTAAAGAGAAGAGTACCACAGTAAATCCTACTGATATGAAAGAAGTTGAAGCGTTGTTACGGGATGTAGTCGATAACCTTAGCCCCCCTGATATGAGTGAGTTGGTTAAGGCTATACAAGAGAATAAGCCTCAACCAACAGTAATTGATTTCGGGTCGATAACAGCAGAGTTTAACCAAGGATTTAAGGACGTCACAGACAGGCTAGAGAAACAGAATACATCTTACAAGGGAGGAGCGATGGGGCCGAGTAAGATAAACCTCAAGAACGCGAAGGGACAGACGATAGACCCAGCAACGAGTCAGGGGGAGACAGGTTCCATATTGTTGAATTGGTCTTTTCTTATCTCGAAAGATTTACATGCGCAGCCCGTGGCTCATTAGAAACTAATTAATAACAACATGGCATTAGATAAACTACAAGCACTAGCAGACTTTGCAAGCAGAGTCGATAAGAAAGTTCTCAAAGAGGAGGACTTCTTAAAGATGGCTGAAGCTCTTGTAAAACATATAAAGAAGATAGAAGTACAGATGCAAAGCGATGCTAAAACTCTTGCCGATGTTGTTAAACGACTAGACACGAAGTTGACCATAGATAGTAACGCTAGACTTTCTGGTGTTAAGGAACAAGCAAAAGTAGCTCTAGGTAAGTCCTTTAAGGAGCAAGCAAACACTCTTAATTTTATAAAAGATAGAGTACGAAAGATTGAGAAGGATTTAGATGCAAGAGACGAGAGAGTAATGAACGACACTATGGCTCAATTTCCAGTGCAGGAAGTCTTTGAGCATCCTAGCCCAGAAGCACACCGTGATGAAATAGAATCTTTAGGTATACAGATAAGTGCTGTAGACGGGCTTGAGGAAAGGTTAGAGGGGTTGAAGGTAGATAAGCGACTAGGTAGAGGAGGTGGAGGTACTTCAGCTATTGGAGTTACAAATGCACTTGGTAATATAGTAAAGACAGAGACACCTTCAGGTTTGATTAACGGGTCTAATGTTACCTACACAGTTGGGTCACTCATTTACGCAGTATTCTCATTTGGTATCAACGGACAGACTATCCACTCTGATGAGTACACCATTTCTGGTAGAACAATAACCTTTACAACCGCCTTACCATCGGCATTATCAGGTACTAGCTTCGAGATAAAATATGCATAATCTAAGAACACCTTTAATAATTGTAGCTCTTGCACTTCTTTTCATTGGTACATGGGCAGTATCACACGGGGATGAGCAACTCGGTCTTTCTGTGTTTGTAACAGAGCAAGGAGGTACAGGCACATCAACCTCACCAGGAGAGGGTGAGCTTTTAATAGGTAACTCAAGTGGTGAGTACGACCTTAGTAACTCCCCTACTATTAGTGGAGATTTAACTGTGGGTACTATCACAGCAACAAGCACTACTGCAACCTCTACTATAGAGCAGTTGGCAGTCAACCGCCTTGAAGTACAGACTACTAGCTACTCATACATAGCGCATGAAGCACCTAGCTTTGTAGCAACAAGCACCACTGCAACCTCTACATTCGCAGGAGGGCTTACTGTCGACACCTCTG
>Ga0256397_1000003_pt1 | contig 33541 bp, 76 predicted proteins | sample KryLIviralmetaG_2_FD_191189 | JGI IMG/M metagenome (GOLD analysis project Ga0256397, IMG submission 191189) | Seawater viral communities from deep brine pools at the bottom of the Mediterranean Sea - Kryos LI F3 | ecosystem: Environmental > Aquatic > Marine > Bathypelagic | place: Mediterranean...
AAAATAATTAGCCGTGCTAAAAGAACTTTTTGTAGATCAAACAAATAATGAAACTCTTGTTCGTTTAGCTCAATTACAGAGAGAGTATTCAGTGGGTACGGTAAAAATTCAAAAGGGAATAATTACTCCAGAATATTTCGATGTAATGGTTGCCTCATTAGTTAGGGGACACCAAATATTGGAACCAGCTTGGTCAAATGTAGCTAATGGTCAAACCCCATCGCAAGAATTTGAAATACTAATGTGGGCACTATTCATGGATGCTCTCGAAGAAGAATTTAAAATGCCAGAAGAAGAGGTTATAGAAAGTAATGGGTAATGTAATGAAGCAAGTAGCTGAATATACTCGTACAGGTAAGGGATTAGAGAGAGAATGGCCTTTACTGTCTGAGTAGTGCAAATATTGTAAGGGAAAAGCTACCAGAAGCACTAAAAACTATACAAACACTATTCCTTGTTGGGATTGTACTGATGGTTACAACATGAATGTAACTCTTGAAACAGTTACTAATACACTCCATGCCGAAGGAATACGGCATTGGGAAATAGATTACTATGACGATATTGAAGTTTGGTTGATCCCATCAGGTTTTACTATTAAAGATGATGATATTCCTTTTGGTACAGGAGATACTTTACTCGAAGCTTTTTGTTTTTCATTGCTTGCATTTAAGGAATGGAAAGAACAGAATATGGTACACCTAGCTCATATAAAAGGTTGTTCTGATTACGGTGAAGAATATTGCAACTATAACTGTATTGCTATGGATGAAAAAGATCAGCAAATTGCCGCACAACAGAAACGTATAAGAGAGCTTGAAGAAATAACTCAACAACCATTTCGTAGACTAACTTTGGAAGAAATGATTGATCAAGCTAAAAAGAATTATCCACCAATAATGCCTTTTAAACTTATTTCTCGTTTTATGGGAGATGCACAAGTACAATGTAGATGTGGAAATATCTATGAGTACATGAGAGATGAAGTAATGTGCAGAAAATGTAGAACCATTTTTCCAATGGGGCTATTTAAAGATGAATAAGAATTATGTTGGATTAATGTATGATCTAGAAGATGGAACAGTTTATGTTTTACAAGAAGAATACCCAACTAAGATAGATTTCATTGAACTTCTTGAACACGAAGGAATTCTTGATTATGAGGGACTAACCTTGTCAACAATCGATGAAGATGCAATAGAAGAGTTTTTGGGGTATTGGTGTACAGAAGAAGATGAAGATTGTTATCTATTTGATCAAACAGCATTTGATCAGCATTTTCACGAAACAATAGTAAATGGTTGGAAAGGGTGGAGATTTGGATAATCATAAACACGAATGGAAAAAAATCGTTCTTGATCAACCAGAAATTACTGGAACGTATTGGGCATGTCCTGAATGTAGAACTGTTACTATAATAGACTCTGAAACAGATGAATATCAAACAATTAAGGAAGAAATGGAACAAAGGGAAGAAGATGAAACACTTCTTTCAGTGTCCGAATTTTATCTTGTTGGTGGCCCAGAAAATATTGAGGAAGTAATAAAAGCTCAAAATAAGAAAACTGTTGAAGCATGGCGAGAAAAATTAGCTTCTTTGCAAAATTCTTATGATTTTGCAATTACATGTACTCAATCATGGGCTGATGATATTAAAGAAAAGGAAAAAGAAATAGGTGGTTTAGTTACAGCCTTTGAAGAAATACTTGAAGTTGAAAATTCAAGGGATATGTACGAGATAGCAAAAGAAGTATTACAAAAATATACGTGAGAGGCGATTTAAAGATGATAACATTAAAAGGTACATCATTCTACCAAGAAACGATTAGAGGGCTTGGAAACTGGAGCATGGGGACACTACGGCTAGAGCCAGATAATGCTTTCGACTCTGAAGCCTGTGCGGTGGATGTAGAAGGAGAAATTGTAGGGTACTTACCCAAGGATTGGAAAGAAGAAGCTTATGGAACAGAAATGTTATCCTATATAGAGAGTCCAGAACGTGAAGGGCGCGTAAGCCTTAGAAAGGTTGGCGGCTACGCTATGAGGAATGGTGGAGTAGCTACAGAAGGGCTTAGATTAATTACTCGTGCCGATCTTTTTGATGAATATTAAAAATGGGATGGGATGTTACATATAAGAGGTTTGAATGTTCTTTTACTAAGGAAGAATTGCAGTTAATGAAAACTGCTGTAAGAGCGATGATTAAAGCTGATCCAGAGTATATTAGTAGAGATTGGATCGATTTTAATTTTAGAGTGGAGAAATTAGGAGATGTTTATATTCCTCCCCCACGCCCACGATATGAAGATGATGGTTTTGGAGCCTTACCTATCCCAGAAGGTAAAAGTGTTGAAAAACAAATTAAAGAATGTAAGCGACAAATTACTCTCCTAACCAAAAGAATAATCTCTAAAGAAGATATCCGTGATATTCAAATTAATCAAGCATGGTTATTTATGCATGAGAAAGTAGGTTTTACAACGGATAGACAACGAGAGAGATGCAAAAAAAGACTAGTTGAACAACTAGATAAATTTGAAGCGAGAGAAGAATTAATATTTAATACATTACTTCCATCTCTTAAGGAGTTAGAATAATGGCTTATACACCAGAAGAAATCTTATCCTTAAAATTACTTGTCCACCTAAGTAAAGATAAATTTTATTCTAAATATAGAAAACGAGAAGTTATTGTTCTTTCATGGGATTTTATTGAAGACCTTATTGGATGGTTAGAAGAACTTGATGTTAACTGGTTAGGTGGTAGAGAATTACTTGCTTGGTGTAATGATGTTGAGATTGGTGGGGGAATGCCGCAAGATTTATATGAAGAGTCTGAACAATTTAAAAAAGAAGAGGAAAAATAATGCCATATACAGAAGATGATCGAAAAATGATAGAGCAATTTTATTCAAATCCATATACTCGAAGACCTAAAACAGAGACAACAACGGATTGGGATGAAAGGGTTCTCCAAGCGGTTGAAGAGTGGTTCACAGTGAAACTGAATGAAGCTATGAAAGCTAGAGATCAAGCTGGAGTTTCTGAAGTATTTAGTCTTACAGACTCTATGCGATTAATTATGCAAGAAGCTCCAGGAGTTGAAGCATTTTTCATTAAGAATGGTGCTGATATATTTTTGAAAGATGAAGTAGAAATAATTGTTGGTTGGGAAACCGATGAAGAAGTTGTTGCAAGGGTAGAGAAAGATGCTGAATTTACAGATAAGTCTTTCAATGAATTAGAATTAATTAGGAGAGAAAGTAGAAAATAATGGAAGACGGAACACACGATATTAGAGAACATACAGACCTAGAAGAAGTAATGGCAAAGGTATCTTATTGGGAAGACCCTGATGCAATTATTTTAGTAGCTTTAACAGAAGATGGACAAATTCAGGTAGGTATGAATTGTGATTGGGAATTTTCTGAACCGCAACCAACACTTTTAGAGGCATTATACACTCATTTTCCTGAATGTGAGTGTAAACTTAGAGAATGGGAAGAGGAACAATATGGATAATACACAACCAAGACCAGGCTTATATCAAAAATTTAATGTAGATAGAATCGTAGGTACAGATAAAGAGGGAGAAGAATTCTTTGTCCTCTCTCCCACACACGATCCAATAGCAAGAGAAGCTTTACGTCTGTATGCAAAGGTAGCAGCAACAGTTGGTTTAACTGAGCTTGCTAATGATCTTATAGATGCTTTAGATCGGGTAGATGCAGGAGAAACTTTTTACCCACCAACAGAGAAGAAAGAATTAGCGGATTCAAGACCGGAATATCCTAAAAACTATCCACCAGGATGGGCAGAAAGGCAAGCGAATAATGGATAATTATGTAAAAATAAATGATCCCTCTCAGCATAAAGAATTACTTAATTTTTTACATGAAAACATTCAAACTGTTGAAATTAGAGGCGGGGGAAGTATTAAAGGAAGTGATCGATGGGGAGTTCTTTTAAATATTAAAACGAAAAAAGAAGAAAAAATATTTTATTTTGGAATAATGAATACGGGCGAAGCATTTGTCCATGATTGGACAATAGAAGAAGGAGAAGAAAATGGGACTTGTATATAATGAGGAAAATACTATTTTACGTACAGGATATAGATTAGGACGAGTGTGTAAAACATGTAAAAATGTTAGAAGGCTTGTTCAAAATAAGAATAAAACATTGAAAGAAATATTTGGAGGAATTAGATAATGGGAAAACTTGTGTATGTAGCATCACCACTAACACATCCCGATCCTGCTGTAAGGCAGCAACGGTTTGAAGCAGTGCGTGATTATATAGGGAAAAAATATGAAGAGGGTAGTCAAGATATGTACTACTCCCCTATTTTATATTCACATGAGATTGGACAACTATTTAACCTCCCTCATTTAGCAAAATTTTGGGAAAATATGGATTTTTTAATGGTAGATAAATCTGATGAATTTGAAATTTTAGCTTTAGATGGTTGGGAAGAATCCACTGGTGTGAGAGGAGAAACTGATCGTTGGTTGAGTGGGAAGAAAGAAGGCGTAGTACGCTTTTATAGTGTTATTGAAGTTTAAGAGTTTACTTTAAGAAAGAAGTATGTTATAATATAGGAGTTTAACAATGGCTAAAGAGAAGAAGGTAAAATTGGTTACAGGATGGCTCAAACCGAATGGAAAATTTGAAGAAGTAAGTAGATTCCATCAAGAAACCTGGGCAGCGAGGCACTTGATTGATACGCTTAATGATCTTACTCATTATGGTGCTGATGTAGAAACAAAGCTACAAGAAAAATATAACTACATGAAGTTTGAAGATGGTGTTCTTATGAGTGCTGTATGGCGTAAAACGGGAATGAATTTTAGTGAAGAACAAGTAACGTGGATACAGGAGAATTGGGATGCAATTATTCCATATAGTCAGGAATTTATTGAAGAATTCGAGGGGAAAGAGTAAAATGACATTGCCTGAACCTAAATTACATCAGCGGTTAAAACTAACTCAAGAAGAACATGATGAAAAGACGTATGATTTCTCTGATCTACTATATCATGCCTCTTGTGGTGTGTGTGGAGAAGAATTAGAGTGGGAACATCAACCTGACGCAGGCGGTAGTTTTTATGCTATTGGTTGTTGTAATATTCTCTATTACATGCGTCCTGAACAGATGGTAGTTTTTATTGAGCCAATTGATCCAGAAGATGAAGAATATGACCATGAACTCTAAAAACGTAATCCAACAGAAAGGCTTGCCTTCAGCAAAACAAATCACTCGGTTTCTGTCTAAGATTGATACGAGTGCTGGCGAAGATGCGTGCCATCCTTGGACAGCGGGTGGAGGTGGCGAAGGCTACGGTAGTTTTAACTGGACTGTTGGTGGCAAGCCGTACATTATGCAGAGCCATCGATTTATGTTCTTCCTGTGCCGTGAGGAAGTTTATTCATTCGAGGATATGCCAGAGGCTGTCTGCCATATTTGCGATAACCCTCCATGTTGTAATCCAAGGCATCTCTGGGGCGGTACGCGCACAGAGAATAACGCCGATATGATAGAGAAAGGCCGTAGCCGAGCATCTAGGCAAGGCGAAAAGAATGGACGCTCAAAGCTTAGTTCTTTCGATGTCTCGTTTATTCGGAATAGCAAACAGCCTGCAAAGACCTTAGCAAAAGTCTTTAATCTTCACATTGGAACCGTTTATCGCATCAAGAACGGTCAAAGGTGGACGCATGTCAGTTGATACACAAGATGTTGTAAAAGCAGTAGCCGAGGCGAAGTGTCCCGCATGTCAAAATGGGACGCAATATTACTATATACCTTCAACTAGCGAAGAGTTTATACCTGGTGAGAAGAATCGCATTACGCGAGAATGTCCTGACTGCCAAGGCACCGGCCTACGCTGGCCGCCACTGTCGCAGGAGTGTCCGTGTATAGACGGGCCTACGTGCTGTGATGCCTGCATGAGCATGGACGGCGACGATTATCATGGAGTTTGGTGCGAGGACTGCAACGGCTCAGGCCGCGTGGCTGACGTGACGCTGGAGAAGGTGCTAGAAATCTTTGTAGCAAACGGAATTGGTTTTGATTTTGATTGGTATAAAGACGAACGCCGTGTGAACATTGACACTGGCCCAAAGGATTTCACTGGTAAAAGTACAACGTTTGAATTAGCCGCCTGCGCCGCGTTGTTAACAACAATAGGAGAATAATATGATCATAACAGCACCTGAATATAAAGAAAATTTACATAAAATGAAAAAAACAAAGATTTTCTTAGCTGGTGGAATATCTGGTTGTGAAGATTGGCAAGCAGAAGTTGCAGAAGAATTAGATAATCGAGATAAGATTGTTTTTAATCCACGTAGAAATGACTTCCCAAGTGAACCTACACAACAAGAAGAACTTGAGCAAGTTAGATGGGAAATTCAACACATGGATGAAACTAATGAAATTCTTTTTTGGTTTTCTGATGCCACTATACAACCAATTACTTTATTTGAATTTGGTAAATGGCTTACCTGGGTACAGCATATTCCCCCATATTGTAAACCACTGTATGTAGGAATACATCCAAATTATCCAAAACGTATGAATCTTCATGCACAAATTGCGTTAACACGACCTGATCTACATTTCGTGAATAGTATAAGAGAACTTTTAATACAAATAGATGAGGAACACTAATTATGAGTACATCAGGATTTAATTTTCAAGCAGCACAACAATATTTAGCAGCAAAAAATCAAGAAGCAGTTAATGCTCGTAAAGATAATGCTACTTATAACGATCCTAATGTTATAGCCTTACATGATAGACGTTGTATGGCTGTAGCTTTAGGTAATGGCATGTACAACATAGATTTTATGGATGGGGAAGGGGATATGGTTGTTTCTTTGGAAGAACTTATTCTTGATAACCCACCAGAAATTGTTGTAGAAGATGTAGATAACGAAATCAAAGAAAACATAACACAAGAAGAAAAAGATGCTATTGCGGAACTAGAAATTCCATCTAGACTTAAAATACTAATTACTGGAGATCGTAATTGGGCTGATGCAAAACCTATTCGAGATTTCTTAAAAGACTTACCTAGTTCTACAATTATTATTCATGGAGGAGCAAAGGGAGCAGATTCTATTGCCGGACGTTTTGCAAGCTCTTTTGGTATGGAAGTAAGAGAATATAAAGCAGATTGGTCAATTGGTAAAGCTGCTGGAGTTATTAGAAATACAGAAATGTTAGAGGGTGAGCAGCCCGATGTGGTAGTTTATTTCCATAATAACCTAGAAGGTAGTAAAGGCACAAAGAACATGGTAGAACAGGCTGAGAAAGCCGGTGTGAAGGTGATGGATGGAAACCCAACAAGATAATTGGCAAAAGGAGACTAGTACTTGTAATTGTTTAGTGCGTAAAGCACGTAATAAATGGCAAGAACCGGGAAAAGTTTGGTTAGAAAGACAAGTTGCACATTATATGGAAAATTTTGATTGTTTTATGGTTGCTTTTAAACATCCAGCCTTACAAGAATCAAGATCATCCCATTCTAAAAGGGGTTTAGCGGCTTCTTTTTGGGTAATAGATGAAGCAAATTGGTCGCCAATTTGGGGAATGAAAAGTAAAGGAGTAAATAATGCTTAAAGGGCTTTGGTATCTATTGTTTGGGGATTTTAATAGTTGTTTCTTACATGAATGGAAAGTTGTAAAACAAGAAGTTATTAATCCACTTAAAATGAAATATATTTTAAAAATATTACCTAAAATGGCACCAGAGGATAAGATAGATAAAGTAACTTTTATAACTTATCATTGTAAAAAATGCAATAATTTTAAACAAGAAAGATTAGTAGGTAGTGTGAAAACTGATGGAACATAGAAGATTATTTGTAGATGTAGACGATACTCTAGTGATCTACGACGATGGTAGAAATGAACCACATCCTTATGGTATTTATCATGATATTCCTTATACAATAAATGAAAAATTACTTGAGGGCATTAAAGAATGGAACCTAGGTAATCCAGAATCTTGGATCATTATATGGTCTGGTGGTGGAGAAGAGTATGCTCGAATGTGGGCAGAAAGATTAGGTTTACTCGAAGGTTGGCGTTCTGGAACAGTTACACCTATGATAAAGGATGAAACTACATTTATTTTCATTCGTGATTATGATATTGTTATCGATGATATGGATTTAGGGGGCTTAAGAACACATAAGCCAAATGAATGGCCCGAAAATAATGAGGTAAAATAATGAGTGTGTACCTAAAGCGGCTATATATGTTTCCTTGTCAAAAAGGGGGATGTACAAGAAAAGCATCTGTAGAACTAGTGCGTGAAATAGAAGGGCAAGAAGATGAGACAATGGGTTACTACTGTGATCCTTGCGGTAAGAAAGCAAATCGTAAATATCACGATATGCAAAAGACAGGTATACCAATCCAGAGAACTAGATAGTAAGGGTTTACTTTTTAGTAAATCTATGTTATAATAGAGAAAATGGATATAGAATGAGGATTAAGAATGGGAACATATTTTTCAAGCCTTAGAATAGGGCCGTGGGAACCAAAATTTGAATGGGTTAGAACAGTTGAAGAATCAGCGGATCAAATCAATCGATATCATAAAGAAGATTATCCTACTAAAGTTCTTTTAACTCAAGAGCATCTTACGGGTATTGGTGAATATTTTGTTGATATGGTTGAAAAACGCGCAGAACGTGGGTTGTTTCACCCTATAGAAATTACTTCAGCCTTTCTAAAACATATCCACGGTGAACTCTTTAGTGAAATGAGGGAGTATGCGGCTTGTTGGCGTCCTGGGCGTGTAGAAGTAGGAATACATCACCCACCAGGCCCTGAAGAACTTGAAAAACTTATGACCCAACTAGAGATGTTGTATGAAGATCGAGAAATAGATATTGAAATGTTAATAGACTGGTATACAGATTTTGAAACAATACACCCATTCCATAATGGAAATGGACGTGTAGGTGGCGTTATAGTTGCTGTTTATTCTCATCATTTGTATCCAGAAAAGGGCTGGTTAAGTCCTTTACAATAAGAGGGAACAATGCCGAGAAAACCAAAAAAATTGGTGTCTTATTTAGGTAAGACAATCAAACATTTTAAAACAGATGTACATGAGATTTTGGACGAATTTAAAGTGCCAGAGTATCAATTATTAGAAGTGAGATTTCCGTTTGAATACCCAACAATAGAAATTAGTGAAAATATTTCTAGGGTTGGTAAATATTTAGGAAAAGGTAAAGTAAGAAATCCTTACATCTACATAACAAAAACGAAAAATCAATTATTTAGATTAGCAACAGAAGAAGAAAAAAGTTTATTTGACATAAAGAAATAATGACAACTACTAGAGAGCAAATTATACAGTTTAGAGAAGAAAACCCAAGGATCACAGCTAGTACAATGGCAACGATGATTGGTGTTTCAAAAGCTAGGATTAGAGCAATACTGGTCGAAGAAGGTTTACCAACAAAGGTAACAAAGCTTCCAGTGTTTTGTTACCAATGCAATATAAAAGAAAGACAAGAAGCAAGTAATTTTTGCTCCCCCGAATGTCGGGAGAATTATTACTATATACAGGTTGCTTGCCTGGAGTGTGAGACAGAGAAGAGAGTAGCTAAAGCCCTTTACTACAGGAACGTAGAGAATGGGCAGAGACAGTTTTGTGGACACCAGTGCAGGCATAAATGGTATTGGAAAAACGAACCAGAAAGAATGACAGCAGAGGTAAAATGAATAGATATAAAATAATTCCAAGACAAATATATCTCGATATGGAAAGTACTGTTAGTACTGTTAGTGCAGATTTTATGGAAATTGCGGAAGATGGTTTCATTAAGTTTTGGGTTTGGGAAAAAGATGCGGCCCCAGATTTAATATTTCGTCCGAAAGAATTAAAGGCTATCTTTCATCCAGATGTGGTAGGAAAAGTAATACAAGAGTAGTACAGGAGTATAAAATGAAAAATACATATACAGTTGAAAGAGTAGACGGAAGAATAGTGACTATTCAAGCGGATTCGCTTGATCAAGGATATGGAGATTGGACAAATTGGTATTCAGAAAAAGAAAGTAAACTTGAGATTCGTCGTGAAGGGGGTTTTAGGAAGGGTTCCTATATGGAGACAGTAGATACGGTTGTGAGAACCTTAGTTCGCAGAATTAAAAATGAGTACATTAGTGATATCGCTGTAGTAATAAACGAATAATAATGGTAACGTGTCCCTATAGTATAACGGAGAATGCATGGGCCTATGTTGAAATGGATATCATCTTTGTCTTCTAAACAAAGGTTCTGGGTTCGAATCCCGGTGGGCCTACCATAAAATTAGGAGCAAATGAATAAAACAGAAGAGAAATACGCTAGACAGAGAAACGTATCAGCCGCATGTTCTATGATGCGTTGTGATGAGTGTACACAACGAGGGTTTGATCATTATACTGATCCATACCAAAGTGTAAAAGATCGAACTCCCTGTAAATGTATTTGTGGACATAAACCAACAGCTAGAATGATTGAGCTTGATTTATACATAAATGTCCCAGGATGGCTTCCTTATTATGTTCGATAAAATAATAATTATATTTGGTATTGTTTCTGTAATAGCTTTAGCCATTGGTTGGCAAATGAGTCAACATCCAGAAACAATGGATATTCAAGAAGTTAATCTTTCTTTTCCCACTCCTGTACCAACAGCAACTGCAGCACCTGGGCCAGTGGTAGAAATTATTCTTACTCCGATCCCAACGCCAAGACAACCAATTATTCCAACACCAGACGAAATGCGAGGAAAATAATGAAAATAATTAGAGACGAACTAGCAGATACAGTATGGATTCAATTAACTGAGGATGATGAAAAATTTCCATATTCACACTCTTTAGAAATTACAGATGATGTGATATTTGATGTAGATCACGAGGGAAATTTAATAGGTATACAGATTATGGATTATTCTCACGTAATGAAAGGAAAGTAATGGCAGAAACAATTACCATACAAGAGCTTGAGTTTGCGAGAAAAAAATTTGAGGAACTAGAATGTCAGCAGTAAAAGATTGTCCAAAACATAATGTCTTTGTAGGAGACTATTACATTAACGAAGAAGGGGCTGTCGTGCCTACTGAAACTAGTGAATGGGTAGTACAAAAATACGAAGGAGATGGTGTGTTCTCTAACAAAGAGTTAGAAGATACTGAGGGCATGGTGTGTATGGTACTGATCGATGGAGAAAGAGAATTCTGGCCTGTAATGAGCTTGCTAGAGCCAGAAGAGGCCATTGAACTAGGTAGAGAACTAATCAATCAAGCAAGAGGAATACAAGAACAAAAAAGGAGATAAACAATGGGTTGGAAAGAACAAGCAGAAGGTTGGAAATTACGACAAGAACGTGTCGAAGCAGAGTGGAAGGAATGGATGGAAACCGATATTACAGGAGAAGAAATTGAGTATTTAGAAAAATTAATTTCTTTTACTACAGAACAACCTTGGGGTTTATATGCTAGTCCTGACACACACGTAAAAGCAAATGAGGAAGGCTGGTTTGATATAGAAAATCTCGATAAACGTATGAATGGTGATGGACAGGGTGATTGGAGCGGCATAGATTTAGAAGGTAATATTATGGAGGGCCACACTTCTCCTAGATATTTAATGGGGAGTTCAAATAATACGGAAGAACTTGCAATGTTTTATTCCGGTTATCATCCAGCTAGAGCTAATATGCAGTTTATTATGTCTGCTCGACGATTCCTTCCTAGGATTCTTGCCCAAATGAAGCGAGAAAAGAACATTACATAAAAGGAGAAACATTTTGAAAGGGTTGGTAAAAAAGGCAGCAGTTCTTGAGTTTACGAAGAGCCATAAGATACCTTATTGGCTTGAAGAATTTAAGAAGGTAGTGCCATGTGTAGTGCAGTTTAATCCATATGATCTAGAGTCTCCCACAGTAAATGTGGAGATTAAACTTTCCTCACCGGCACATTCATTTACAATAAACGTTCCTAAACGACACGTTTATGTACAACATAAAACAATTAAAAATTCCATTCCACTAAGTATGTGGAAAGAGGCAGAAGATTTTTCTAACCTACGTCGAATTGCAAGAAGAGAAGAATCAGTTTACGATGGAGAATGGCCTGCCGCTAAAATGGATGGGGAATTTAAACCTATAGGAAATAACCCAAAATCAGTTCTAGAACTGTGTTGGGATAGAGGAAAATACGAGTGTTGGTTCTGCTTTCAAAACCAAGAAAGCCTCACACTAGACCATGTAATTCCTCGCTCTTGGAAGCATTCTTTCAGACAGGAAATTCTTGATGATATTGAGCACGTAAAAATGGACAATAGAAAGAATTATCAAGTTCTATGTAGAGAGTGTCACAGAACAAAAACAGAATTTGAACAATCATTGCTAACATACTCCCTAGGAGTAAAAGCAGATGAAGAATTTTCTATTGGTGAAGAAATGCTTTGGTATTGCCGAGATATGGAAAATGCAAAAGCAGAAAAGAAAGCACAGGGGTTTACTTCTTAGTAAATCTGTGTTATAATACATAAGAATTAAAAAGGAGAACAGAATGAACGAAGAGAAACAACTAGTTGTAACTATGATGCAGGGATTGCAAACATCAGGTATAGACACTGTAGCCTAATTGTGTTATACTATATATAGGTTGAGAAAAAACTTATATAATAACACAGGTTATTCATGGAGTTTATACGAAATTGTCCGGTATGTAATAAAATACTTACCTATTCTAGGCAAGGAAATTTAAATCAAGCAATAAAAAGAAACAGCATTTGTTCCTCTTGTGGACATGCCGATATGAAGGGAGAAAATAACCCTTTTTATGGTAAAAAACATACTGAAAAAACTAAAACGCTCCTCTCCGAAAAATTTAAAGGAAAATCACGTTCTCCCGACACTGCTTATGGAGGAAAGAGAGGTTCACCGCCAAATTTAAAACCTGTATATGAAATATGGGTAGAAAAATATGGGATTGAAGAGGCAGATCGAAGACAGGCAGCAGACAATGAACGAAAATCAATTGCTTCTAAAGGAAAAAATAATCCGATGTATGGAAAACCTGCCCCTCAAGGTTCAGGGAATGGATGGAGTGGATGGTACAAGGGGTGGTACTTTAGAAGTTTACGAGAACTCTCTTACATGATTAAGGTGATCGAGAAAGAAAATTTAAAATGGAAAACAACTGAAAGTAAAGAATTTGCAATCCCATACATCAATTATGATGGGGTTGAAAGAAACTACTTTCCAGATTTTTTATTAGAAGGAAATCGTTTAATTGAATGTAAACCTAAGAGATTACATGCTAGTGTTTCAGTGTTGTTAAAGAAAGAAGCGGCTGAAAGGTATTGCTTAAAACGAAACTGGACATATGAGCTATTAGAACCTGAAATGTTAAGTGAAGAAGAAATTTTAGAGATATATAAGTTAGGTTTGATTAAATTCTTGCCTAGATATGAAGAAAAGTTTAAGGAGAAATATAGTGGAAGATAAACCTTTGGTTACGCTCTGTCAAGGGCTTCAGGGATCGGGGAAAAGTTTTTGGGCAGAGAACATGGTGGGCAATGGCCGTATTGTACGGATTAGCCTAGATGATCTACGGAAGATGTTCGATAATACCTACTGGCAGAAAGATTATGGTGTACGAAAACGTACTGAGCCTTTTGTTTTGAAAATGCGTGATGCTTTGATTGATAAGGCTTTGGATGAAGGAAGAAGTGTCGTTGTTGATGCAATGCACCTTTCTCCTCGTCACATCGAACACGTAAAACAACTAGTTGGTGATCGAGCTAGGGTTGAGATGGTTAGCTTCATGGATGTACCAATTGAGGTTTGTATTGAGCGTGACTTGGCTCGTGCGCGTAGCGTGGGAGAAAAGGTAATTCGTGCTTCTTACAGGGACTACTTGAAGGCTAATCACCTTGACGCTCCTGTTGTTGAGCCAGTACCTTATGATGTAACATTACCAGACTGTATCATCGTGGATATTGACGGTACTGTAGCTAATAACGACTGGCGTTCTCCTTACGATACGTCCCACTGTGATAAAGATGGTATTTATGAGCAGGTGGTTAATCTAGCCTTGCGTGAGACTAACACCCCTCTTGTATCTTTGTACTTTGTTTCAGGGCGTGAAGACCATGCGCGGGAAGCTACGATTAAGTGGTTAAATGAACACCAAATCGAGTACGCTGGCCTATACATGCGAAAAACTGGCGATCACCGAGGAGACTTTGACATTAAGGAAGAAATTTATCGACGTGAATTCGAAGGTAAATTCAATGTTTTGTATGTTCTAGATGATCGTAACCAGACCGTTAACATGTGGCGTTCTGTTGGATTAACGTGCCTACAGGTTGCCCCAGGAGATTTTTAATATGAAGCTTCGAGTACTTATCGTAGTATGTATTATTAGTATCCTGGCAATTGTTATGGCATGTTCTTCCGATACAGCACCAGCAACTAACTCTAGCTCAATTGAAGATAATACGACGAATTTGATTTGGAGTGTTGTTAAAAGTCCAATAACTGGTACCTGTTACCAAATTGCAACCCATGAAGAGAAAGAAAAAGGGAATAGGGGTTATGGATATATGGGGATGGATCGAGTAGATTGTAGTTTTTATAAGGGGTATTAACATGGATTTATTACCTCTTGGTGAGCCTGAATGGGTAGAAGACGTTTTTACCCAAAAGTTTGAAATGACAGACATTTTAAAATGTTTGAGAATTTGGAAAAGTAGTGAGAAGGGAAAATTTTATTATGAGGATGGCACAGTACTTACAGAAGATGTACTAATGAAACAAGCATGGGATGCACATCGAGAAAAGTGTGATTACCATAAAGATGTTAAAAAGAGGCCAAAAGACTAAAATTTCATGAAAAACGTATGCAAACTGTGAAAAACAGTCGCTATAGATAATTTCCATGAAAAACGAGAAGAATAGAAATGATATTAAGATGTAGATGGTGTCCTGATACTGAAGTTATAGAGGATGATTATTGTTATGGATGTGATTCATTCTTATGTGATAGTTGCGCTTCAGAAAAAATAAACAGGTGCTCCCATGAGTAGATTCGTAAATTATAATCCAAACAAACCAATGTTTTTATTGTGGTGTTATAGATGTAATAAAAATCACTATATGCAATATCAAGATTGTCATAGCTGTCAAGGACGAGGGGGTGGAAGTATGTCTCCTGTGTCTGAAACCGTGTGTTGGGATAGTCCTAAATGTGATGGTTGTGAAGCCTATCAAGATAGATATTAAAGAAGGAGAGATAAATTGACAGAAGACGTTCTAGAAAAAGTTAAAGCGATCCATGAAACAGAACAACAAATAGTAATAGCTACAGCAGGAGCAGGTCATTCTCTACTAGGCTGGTTACTTAATGTCCCAGGAGCCTCACGAACCGTTTTAGAGGCTATTATCCCTTACAGTAGGGAAGCAATGGAAGAATTGATTGGATGCACGCCAGAGAAGTCTGTGAGCCAGGAAACGGCATGGGCAATGGCTGAAGCAACCTACCGTAAAGCCAAGAAACAAAGCAAATTTCCTATTGGTATTGCTTGTACAGCAACTATTCGTACAGTTGAGCCTAAACGTGGAGATCATAAAGCAATTATTGTAGCCTACGATAAAAACACTACTTCTACATACTCTATTACTTTAGATAAAGGTACACGCACCCGCGAGGAAGAGGAAGAAGTAGTTAGTTACATGATTCTAATTGCTATTTGTCAAGCTATGAACATTGAGCCAGTTGGTTTAGATGTTAAATTGATGAGTGGGGATGTAATCGAAAAAAATAGTATTAATACTTCTTCAAAAATTAAGGAGCGAGACTAAAATGAAAGAGATTAGACGTATAGAAAACGAAATTCAAAAGTGGGAAGATGGAAAAATGTCAGAATCTTTTTTCAGTCTCAATCCCCAGAGATTAAGAGATGAACTTGATCGATGGTACACAAAAGAACAAGATGGACACCTTGAATATCATGGAAAAGTTTTTCAGGTTGGTACATACGATATGGAACTTCCAAGTGGGAAAATTGTTAGGAGAGAGCTTGTAGTTAATCCTCAAGTTGTGTGTATGGTACCTGTAGATATGAATGGAGATATTTGGATGATTAGGCAAATGCGTCCTGTTTCTCAATTTCCTATTCTTGAACTTCCTGCAGGGAAGATTGATGAAGGTGAATGGCCTGCACAAGCAGCTATCAGAGAAATGGGAGAAGAGACAGGTTTTGAAGCTAAGAATCTATTAAAGATCGGTAGCTTCTTCTCTAGCCCAGGATGGTGTACAGAGTTTGTACATTGCTTCTTGGTATCTGATCTTAGTGCTTCTTTCTTAACGGCTGATACCGATGAAGAGATTGAAGTGGTTAAAGTTTCCCCTTCTGAAGTAATGGGGAAGATCAACAAGGGAGAGATTAATTGTGCTAAGACGATTACAGCACTTCTTCTTGCTCTTCCAAAAATCAACTCATGAATTCAGAAACTGCAACAATAAATGCTATTATGAAGGGCGAAAAATAATGAAGAAGATATATGCAAATACAACAGAGATGGTAACAGAGCTTCTAGGGGAAGTATGTAAACTTAATCCTCTTCTTAATATTGAATGTCCTCACGGTTGGACAATTAGTTCATATGTTTTACATATGTTTCCAGCAGAGGCGAAGTATATTAGGGCCGCTCATAAGCATTTTATTGATGAATTAGTACCGGAGAACATAAGTTACGAATTTACAAAAACATTAATAGCTAGACCTATAAAAGAAGGAGAAAGATTTATAATGGGGTTTTACGATGAAGGATTTATTGCTGGAAAACATGAAGCTGATGAAGAACACCAAAAGGAAATTCTAAGGTTAAAAGTTCTTCATAGTGACTCAGTTGATTTTCTACAAAAGGCTTTAGATGGAGCGAATGCAGAGATTGCTAGTTACAAGCGTAGTAATCATACATTAATTCAACAGCGAGATGCCGCAGAATTAGTAAACAAGAACGGTTTTCGAGAATGGTGTGATGATTGTCAACAATTAGAAAGGGATTGCACATGTTCATTTTAAAAATTAGATTTTTATTTGTGGCACTAATCATTTTAATATTTGTAGTAGCTTGTGGTTCGTCACCAGCTACATATGATATTGTTCCTGAAACAGAAGAAACGTTTTCACCCCCTGAGGATAAGTATCCACAAACAACAACACTACACGATAATGTATATCGATTTGATGATGTTGAAAAAGGTGTAACTTATTGGGTATCGTGGTGGAAGCGGGGTTTAGGTGGAATTGATTGTATCCCATTCGCAGAATTAGAAGGAGAGAGAATAGAATAATGAAGAATTTTTCGTTAGATTTAGAAGGATTATCATCTTATCCAGGGGGAGTATTACTTTCCGCTGGTTTATATGAAGTAAAAGGAATCGAGTCAGAACCCGATCCAGAGAGGATGTTTATCGTGAACGTTGATATTCAATCTTGTTTGGATGTAGGCTTAACTGTCAGTGGAGCTACTGTAGAATGGTGGTTTAACCAATCACAAGCAGCCAGGGACGCGCTGTGGACTCCAACACCTGTATCATTATTCCATGCGGGATATTTACTACAGACTTGGTACGATGAGCACAAAGAAAAGGGCGATGGAGCACGAAATAGAGTATGGGCACACGCCACTTACGACTTCCCATTCCTTACTTGCGCCTTAAACGCGGTAAAGAAAAAGATGCCTTGGCCCCACAGAGATACGAGAGACTTAAGAACTCTTGATGATTTCTACAGCGGCCCACCATTGGAAGATATGAAGAGAGGAAGTGCTATGGAACACTCTGCTGCGTGGGATGCCTTCGCACAGGGACAGGATGTAGCAAGAGTACTTGCACACGTTGCAATGGAAGACGCACTAAGAGGATAATAATTATGATGGATATAATTGATCATCCAGCGGCTTTAACATCACCTGAAATATGGGCTAAGTATGATTCATGGGATCAACGTTCCAACTCAGATGAAGTAGCTGTGGAGCAATTTAAAAAGCTTAAAGAATGGATACTACTAGAGCTTGATAAACTTTGTTCTACTTTTAGTACAGAGCCTATTTTTCTAAAAATGCAGGAAAAACTAGAGTGGGAATACGTAGATCACTTCGCGGAATTAATAAAACGAAAAGAAGAAAGAGAAAAAAATGCCTAAAAGAGAATTTGGTTTTTTTGAATTAAATTCCCAAGACCCAGACGCTATGGGTAAAGTTATGCTATTTGTAATGCTTGTTATTATAGGTATGGGTTGTTGGGGGGCAACAATGTCATTATGGGAAAGTGGTGTTTTAGGTTTAATGTGGGTGTTACCTCTTTCAGTTGTTGCTTTTTTTGTTGGGCCAATTATTTTTAGTGTAGTAGTTTTAATTATAATGTTCGCATTTTCAGAGTTTGGTAAACGGTTAGGTAAATGGATAAAATAATAATCACAATACATCGAATTAAAGAAGAGCCTGGATGTTTCACTACTTATACAACAACGGATGGTGAAATATTTACTACAAAAGATCGGGCGGAAAAACATCAGGAAGAGTTAGATAAAAAATAATGGTAGAAGAAGATTATAAATATGAAGATATAATGGTTACAATTACAGGACAAACTAATAAATTTAGATGCCATTGTAATTGCAATGTATTTCATCATCCAGAAGGATATCCAAATGCATATGAATGTAATGCTTGTGGAGAGTGGTATGGACAAAGCCAAGACGATGCAATTCGTATAACAAAACCAGAAGACGATACGAGGATATAATGAATTTCGCAGAAAGAATGAGAAAATATGAACAGGCTGAAACTAGTCCAGAGTTTATGGAACAGCTTCCAGTACTTGCACGTATGGATGGTAGAGCCTTCCATAGATTTACTAAGAAGCTTGCACGTCCATATGATGCTGTTTTCCATCAGATGATGATTGAAACCACAGCTAACCTTATTTGGGAAACAAGTGCAAATTTTGGTTACACTACGAGTGATGAAATTACTCTTTGTTGGATTAATACGGATCATAATTCTCAAATGATATTTGGACGAAAAAAACAGAAATTAGTTTCTTCCTTGGCGGCTATGACCACTGCGTTCTTTGAACAGCAGAAGTTTAGACATAATCACCAAGTATTTATTGAAACTACAGGTACGCCGTGTACTTTCGATGCGCGTGTATGGACGGTACCAACGATAACAGAAGCCATTAATAATTTCTTGTGGAGAGAACAAGAGGCCACTAAGAATAGTATCTCTATGGCAGCTAGAACACTATATTCACAGAAACAATTAGATGGAAAAACTTCAGATCAACAGCAAGAAATGATGTGGGTACAGGGTATGAATTGGAATGAATATCCTGCTGACTTTAAGCGGGGAACTTACTTAATTCGAAGCCACATTACTATGCCGTTCAGTGCGGAAGAAATTGAAAAACTCCCTGAGAAGCACGAGGCTAGAACCAATCCCGATTTAGAAGTACGCAGAAACGTGGTAAAGACGTTGGAAATTCCTCCACTTGGACAAATACATAACCAACATCAGGTGCTGGTGTTAGGACTTGAACCTATTTTAGAAAGTGATGTAGACAAGCTTTCTAAGACTTTTGATGAACATGAGGGGGTACTTTTCTAGAAAATTATGTTATAATGTCTTTATGAAGCAGAAAAAAGTGAAGTGTGAACTGTGCCCTAGAAATAAACAGTACTCAAAAATAAGGGGTTACAAATGTATTTGCTGTGATGCTAATATGGATCATTGTAAACACCAGAACGGTACAGTTCAGGAACAAGAAGTAGCTAAATGGGATAAAGTTAAAGCTGAACTATGGTATTATGCTAATCCATTTACTAATGAGCGGGAAAAAATAACCCGTATCAGGCACGAAAAAATAATGTATTTATGGGAAGTTGTTAAAAGAATGCATTATAGAGATGTATCGTACATGGATAATCACTGTCTATCTCCTCTCCTAGTTGGAGATATACCAGGGACAAACGATAAAGATTTAAGAAAAGGAATAATTGAAAAAGAGTGGCAATTTACTTGGCCTGTTGAAGAAACTTGGTTAACGGAATATAGGGTTGAAAAACAACGCGAAATCAATTTAAGTAAACATAAATATCATAATAGATATTATTAAAGAAGGAGAGAATAACATGACTATCGCAGAGCGCATTCCTGAAATTGTAAATAAAGATTGGAACCACTTCAATGAAGTTGATCCATTCAATCCAAACAACACTGTAGAAGGATATATTTCTATTCACAGTGGGAATGATTATGGAGCCTTGTGTATTACTAAGGTAAATGGACACGAGTGTATCCAACTAATTTATTGCACCCCAAAGATTCGGTATCCTTTCGATGCTACCGATCACTGGCACTTCCCTAAGGCTCAACGTATCGAGAGATATGAAAAGCTGGACGGTACCAATGTGTTCGTGTACTCCTATCAGGATGCGAAGGGAAATAAATTCTGTGCCGCAAAGACTCGTTTGAAGCCTTTCTTAGGTAATTCTAAGTTTGGCCCATTCTTCGACTTGTGGAAAGAAGCTACTAAGGATTACTGGAATAACTTACGGTTGAGTGTCCTTAATTCTAAGTACAATTATTCCTTCGAATTGTGGGGAGCACAAAACTCTCACTTAGTGAAGTATGATACTCCAATGCAAGCGTCTTTATTGTTCGCTCGTAAGGGAACCGTTCTTGTACCACCTTCTGAGATAGAAACCATTGCTAGCGGCGTGGAGCAAGCTCCTTTCGCTGGTTTAGTTGATGGTAACTATGTACAAGATTATCAAGCGACTCAGGAAAAGATCGATAGTGAGCTAAAAGAAGTAGACGATGGTTTCATTGGACAAGAGGGTGAAGTATGGTACCTCTTGGATGAACAAGGAGACTGGAATCTCTTCAAATGTAAGCCTCATCAGATCGAGCAAATCCATTGGGCTGCTGGTGGTATTGGTAAAAACATCATCATTGCTACTTGCCAGAACGCCCATGAGAATTGGGATGAACCTACGGTAGAGAACGTGGTGCAACTACTAGAGGAAGAATTCAACAAGTATGAAGTGGAGAAGGTTCTGCCTGGTATCCGAAAGTATCTCTCTGAGGTACGGGCAACTTACATTCTTCGTGCGGCTGTGATTCAGAAGTACGTTGAGTCTGGGGAAAACTTCAAAGCAGATATTGGTAGAACTATGAATGTAATGGATAAGTTCTTCAACAAGAACGAAATGTCTAGAGTGTTCACGTTTATCAAAGCATATGTGGGTGAGTAATGATTTTTTCTAGTTGTGTTTTAGCATTTTCTTGTTTTAGTTTTTGTTATATTATATATCGTCAAAGACGAATGACAAAAAGACTTGAAGTACTACTAGAAAAATATGAGGTAAAAGAATAATGACTCCGTTATATACCGTTAAAATAACTAAGAACGATTCCGTGACTCCTGTTATGTACGAAGGGATCAAGTACGTATGGTGGCAGGAGAACGGAACAGTCTTAGCAATGATGAAAGGCGCAAAAGGAGTAGATAGAGAATATATAATGTATCCTCTTACTCCCAAAGATCATGTACATGTAATAGAGGAAGTGGAATAATGTCAGAAGAGAACATGAAATATACTGAGAACTATGAAGTAGATTTAGAAGCTTTTGAGAAGATGCATGAGACAATTGGTGATCTTCTTGATGCAGAATTTGGTGTTGATTGTGATCATGATAGCAATGTAGAATTTATTCTAATTGATCGTCAACGTACTCATAGTCTACACTATTCTCCAATTCCTTATTACGAATGGGATAATTTAGAGGAAATGGAGAATGCTTTGCGTAGGTATTGGCTTAATTTTACCCACGCTATGCATGAATATGAACGACTTCAAAGTACAATTAATTACTTTAAGAGTGATAAGCGAAGAGAGGAAGAAAGAGAAGCCGAAGGGCACGCTTTCGAGCCTTCAGACCACGAATACCCTTCTGGTAGAGTTTACTGTGCAGTGAAGGGTTGTAGTCTGGGACAGGAAAAGGATGCAATCCATCACAGAGGCGAAATGCAATGGCCTGGTGGAATCTGGATTAAAATAAAGGAATAAAATAATGTTTATAGTATTAACACCGAAGAACGGTTTAGAAAAAGGCGAAAAAGGGAAATTCTTAGTTCCTATTGCAGTAGATGTAGCAGATGTAGATTCCTTCTATATCCCGATCTATGATACGTATGCAGAGGCTGTGGATGCTGCTGATGGTGCAACAATTCTTGAGTTGCCTCTTACGGGAGAAATAGACAAACTAGAACTAGATGTAGTTCTTCCAGATGAAGAGGGAGAAGAAATTAAAATGTCTGCTAAAGATTTTATAGAATTTGCTTTAGAGAAAGATTTAGAAAACGCAAAAAATGTTGCCTGGGGAAGAACTGAAACTCGTGAGAATGAATCTTACGGAGAATTAACTAAAGAAAGGGAGTATATTTTGTCACAAGAAAACCAAGAAAAAATAAAAAGCACTCACCGAGTTGAGGTAGTGCCAATCAAATTAGAAGAGCATCCAAACGCAGATTCTCTATCTATTGTACGAGTATGGAACTATCAGGTTTGTGTACAGACTGAAGCATGGAAGGATCAGAAGATTGGAGCATATATTCCTCCAGACTCTATTGTACCTGATACTGAGCAGTTTGCCTTCCTTAACGGTCACAACCGTATTAAAGTGAAGAAACTACGTGGCGTATATTCTCAAGGTATGATGGTACCTGCACCTGAAGGCAGTAAGATTGGTGACGATGTAGCAGAACAGCTTAACATCGGCCACTATGAGCCTCCTGTGAGCAGTGCATCTATGAAGGGAGATAGTGTACCAGCACCTGAAGGTATTTTCCCTGATTACGATGTAGAGTCTTGGCATAAGTATGGGCGTCTCCTTATTCCTGGGGAAATGGTAGTTGTTACTGAAAAAATTCATGGTGCAAACTCTCGTTTTACTAGAGTTGGAGAACAGCAATACTGTGGTTCTCATCATCAGTGGAAGAAAGAAGATGCAGGAAACATGTGGTGGCGTTGTTTGACAGAAAACGATTGGCTTACTACTTTCTGTCAGCTTCGGCCTGAATTGATTATCTATGGAGAGATTTTCGGAGCCGTACAAAATCTTAGATATGGAGCTATCGGGGGACAGATTTTCTTCCGTCCTTTCGATATCTTTGATAAATCTAAGAATGCTTGGATGGGCTTCGATGATGTATCTGCATTGTTCAGTGATCCTTCTTTCGGGGCTGAATTAGGAAATAATTGGGTACCTGTACTTTTCTATGGAGAATACAATGAGACTGAGATCAGAAAGCTAGTGGATGCTAACTCTAATATCCCTGGTGCTGATCACATACAAGAAGGTATTATCATCCAGACCTTGAAGGAGCGTTATGAGCCTGAAATTGGGCGCGTAAAGCTAAAGATTGTGTCTGATCAGTACTTGGCAAGTAAATAATATGCTTCTAGAAAATGCAGATCGAAGATTGTGGGGGCATAGGAAAAGTTGCCCCCGTAAAAAACGATATGAAGCAGGTTCTTTAGAACTTGTTTTAGATTTAAAAGGTATTAATAAACGAATATCTCCAGGGGAGCGTTTAATAGAAATATATCTTTGTTACTGTTGTAATTATTTTCATCTAGGAAGCGGTAATAAAATAAAAGAATAATTTTTAGGGGGGTTTACATTCCTTAAAAGTTGTGGTATAATAGAGTATAATCCGTGGTAAGGGAAACGCTTGGGGATGTAGTTCAATGGTAGAACAGAGGTCTGATATGCCTCCAATGGGAGTTCAATTCTCTCCATCCCTACCAAAAGAAGGAGATAAAGAATTGATATTAAATAGGAATCCCTATAACGATGGGATTCAACGAGACGATATTATAGATATCGCTTCATAAAGATTGGTTTGGGATACCATAATAAAACTCACCCTGGTGAAGTCTTCGGCGGGTTTTACCTGTTGACTATGACCTCCTTCCTGAGCAAGAAGTAAAAGGCTTTGATCGTGTATAGCAGCTTTAATTAGCATTTCACGTTTCCTGAGTAAGAAGCAAAGTACTCATGCGGGAGCAGAGTGATTAATGAACTTTTGAAAGAGAGAACAAGACGGTGCCGGTATCCAGTCCGGTAGCTCCTTTAATAACCTCCTGCATCGCTTTGGTGGTGTAGTCGCAGAACGAAATCGAGTTCTGTTGTAGGGTGGAAGTTGCAACTGAAATCCTGCTGCTAGTGTGTCAGACACAGACTTCGTATTTAATAGTTTCGGTAGGGAAAGGTGTTAACTTTCTGGTCGCTCCAGGTAACGGGTTAACTAATTACAAGAGCTTACTTGCCTAATAACTATGGGCTGTTAAATAGTGCTGCGTTAAAGCCGTATATACCGAAGTGAAAATCAGGCGCACGACAACCAAATACATGCCCCAGACGCTCAATTGGACGAGCAGCGGTGTTCTAAGCCGTAATAATTGTGGGTTCGAGTCCCACCTGGGGTACCATATAATGGGGTTAGCAGCACGATGGAGAGTGTATTTTTGTTAACGTAGATTACTTGTATACGAGTAGTTATTGAAACAGACAAAAACGGACGGTGGTTCGAATCCACCCTATACTCCACCAAAATTGAATAGTTCGGGTACTATAAAAACCCGTAGATTGAGCGAAGGAAGCAAGATTAATGGTTTGATCCCATTTATCTTTGGAAATCTAAAAAGTGTATTAGGAAAGCTTCTCCTAATACCATGAAGTGTGGGCGCGTAGCTCAGCGGTCAGAGCGAGTAGAAAAACTCCTAGGACTAATTAGAGGGAGTACGTGAAATTGACGTATACTATAACTCTAATAAGGCTTTCCACTAGGTCGGGGGTTCGAATCCTTCCACGCCTGCCAAGAAATTATGAATGAATTAACAATAGAACTATTAGATCGAACAATTAAAGAAATTGAAGAAACTCATCCTGAATGGAGCATATTTGAAATGCCCCCAGGACAAAAAGAAGCTATTGATAATTTAATAAATTTCATAGAAAAGAAACAAAATGGAAACTAAAATGTAACATATTTATGTTATACTAGATATATAAATTATATAACTAGGAGAAATATAAATGATTACATTATTAGCAGCAGGAGCCTTTGTAGGCTTATTTGGAATGTGGGTAGTGATCCCAAAATTCCTAAAAAAATAATAATGAGCGTCAGTAGTTCAATGGTTCAGAACAGTGGTCTTATATACCACTAACGTGGGTTCGACTCCCTCCTGACGTACCAAAAAATATTAATATATTTCCGACTGGATTCTGTATACTAGTTGCTGATAAAGGTATGAAGGGGTTCGACTCCCCGTAGCCCTACCAAATAAAAACACTAGGTGGAGAAAGGATGGATATGCATATTACAGAAAGATCAAGACCAGCGGAGAATTTATATCTCCCTGTGCTATCTTTGGGACGATCTAAAAACGAACCTATAGAACATTTTGCAGAAAATGTTTTAAGAGTAGATTTATTCCGAGAAACTTGGCCTAATGAAACAAAAGAAAAAATTGTGAGAAAACATAAAGACACTCCAAACGATATTTCTATTCAATATTTGATAGAACTTGGAGAAGGTGTCTGGTTAACAAGAGAGTAACTATTATGGGAAACAACGAACAGGAATCAACGGAAAAAACAGTTCTAGATGGACACTTCATCCGTAAGGATCAATCTAAGAGCTATACGGAAGTAATGACTCGTCTAGATGTAGCTCCAGTCCAGGTTGAGCCACAAACTCAGGAAACTGAGGAAGAGGCTGAGAATGATTAAAGATTATTTTTCAGCAGATTGTTTAGTGCTTCGAATGGATGAAGAACAAACAAAAAAAGAGTTCGCTCAAGAATGTTTGGAAGATGAAACTTTTACAACTTATATTACTAGATTAAAAACTGTAGAAGATATAGTAGATGATCTAAGTAAGAATGATTGTATAGGCTTTACAATAAAAATTACTAATAAATAATACATGGGCCTTTGGTGTAATGACAGCACAATAGTGTAACATACTATTAGTGGGGGTTTGAATCCCTCAGGGCCTACCAGAAAACGAATTTAAAAACCCTATTTACTTTTTAGGGTTTTTGTGTTATAATAGAGGAAATAAATAGGAGAATTAGTAAATGATTAAGAAAGATTTTAATGACGAGTTTGAGGTACTGATAGCCAGTACTGCAGAATTAATTGAACCTCAAAAGAGGTTAGAAAAAAAGGGAGTTGAAATCTCTACTTTTTCTGCCAAAGAACTAGCTTTATTTATTTTAGAAGTTGATGTATTAACAGAAACCTCTAAAAAAGAAACAGAAAAATTGAGAATATTTATAGCAAAATATAAATTGGAAGACAGGATAGCACAATGGAATTTAGTCAATCAGAGTTAGAGTGTCAGTATGAGTATACCTGGGTTCATTTTACTGAATTCAGTAATGGACAGTTCAAGTATACAGACGATACCGGCTTAGTTTGGGTATACCTTAGAGCTAAGGATATACTTGAACACAATGCTTTTCTTCCCCATTCACAAATTTTATATAGGCTTCCTCAGATTGCTAGAATTTGTGATGATGGTTTAATAGTTTATCAAAAATCAGGAGAATATTTATAATGGCAACACCCGATCCATCCAGATATGAACCAATGTATGAAGTGGATATTAATCCACACAATAGTTTAGAACGTACTAATGCAACAGGACAACCTGGCATTTGGTAGTGTGATAAATGCCCCGCTAATGGAACTATGGAAGAAGTAAATGCTATAGCTTGTACTTATGAATATCCTCCATGTCCACATTGTAGTCTTACACCAATATGTGCTAGAACATGACCCGGTATATTAGATCTTCTGTTAGGAGACAATATATATTTAGCGGGATTAGACCCACATGAAGATGAATAATAATGCCCCTAACTAAAAATGAAAAAAATCGCACTAAAAAAGTATCTCTACGAAGATTACGTGCTAATCATTACCCAGAGTACCTTCAATTTCGTAATAGGCTTGCTAAAGATCAATGGATGCCTGGAGATTTGAATAATAAACAAGTTACAAACTTTGCTCTGCAGTGGTTAAAACGGCGTTATCGTACTGAGTGGGAAATTCTTAGACAACAAGCTATTGAAGAAAGAATATGAAGAAGGAACAGGAGAGTATTTATAATGTATAATAATGTAGTAGTAGCAGCAATGGATTTATGTGCAACATTTAATGTTTGCCCAGATTGTAATGCAGATTTAGAGGCCAATGGAGAGCATAACGATGTTGCTCCTGAAGCAGGTGTAATAAGAAAGTGTTATTTTGCAAAGCTTGAAGAGGCTATTGAATATGATACGAATTATCCTCTGTAAAGTAAATATTCACAATTGGCATCTTTATAACGATAATAAAAATGAGATTAATAGATATGGAACATTATTTACAAATAAACTTCGTAAATGTAAACGATGTACTAAAACTCAAAGAGAAGTATATTCTGATGATTTTTACGATGGAATAGTATATTGGTGGGAAAATAAATAAAGGAGAAAAGAAAATGAATCACGAAATTTATAAAGCAACTATCGGTTCTCATTGTCATGGTTTGAATGATGAGAATTCCGATTATGATTACAAAGGAGTCTTTATTGCTCCCACAAAAGAAATTCTAGATCTTAATACTATTATTAAAAATAGTCATAAGATCGATGCAAAAGAAGATAAGGATTCTGATTCGCTAGAGATTGGACATTTTCTTGCACTAGCTACAGACTCTAATCCTACTATTCTTGAGACTTTTAAAACTCCTGAATATGACATTGTTACTTGTGAAACTTCAGGAATGCCTGGGCCTTGGAAGCCTGGGCAAGAGCTTAGGGATTTGTTTCCCCATGTTTGGTCTTCTAGGCGGGTTCATGATGCCTTTAAAGGATATTCTAGAAGTCAGTTAAAGAGAATGTTTGGGGATAAGGACAACGCAGAGTCCCAGAGGAAGTTCAAGCATGCTACTGCATATCTTAGAGTTCTTCTTTCAGGGATCGAGCTTCTTGTTACTGAAAATTTCAATACTGTGGTACAGCAAGAATATAGATTTGAAGGGTTTGACTTTCCTTCTCTTCCTTCCCCACGAAAGTTAGGTGGGGGAGAATATAGGGGATGGTTTTACTTCTTGAAGGCTGTTAGAGCAGAAGAAGTGACTATGGGAGCAGTTATAGATGTTTCTACAGGTCTTATGAAACTTATCGATGAAGCTTATGAGTTTAATCCTGATAAACAGACAAACCTTGAGCCAATTAATGAATTTCTACTAAAGGTTCGAAGGGAGTTTTGGGACTAATGGCTGATATGGTAATGGCATCTCTAGTATGGGATGTACAACAATTAAAGAGACAGGTAGCTTTGCTTGAGAAAATAAATGAGAATCAAGCAAAGACTATTGCATCACAAAGCTATCAAATAAATAAGAATCGTCGTGATGCGGTTAAAGCTGCAGAAAATAATAGAATTCAAACAAATCATCAAGCTATGATGCGTCGAATAGGAAGATAATGGATGTAATAGAACAAGTAGCACTTGAACCATGTTCTGTATGTTACGATCTACAAGATGTAATCATTGAGGCACTGAGTGGGTATTGTGATGATTGCAATAACACACAAAGATATTGGAGAGATTTATCTCGAAGATGTCCTGGTTGTTGTGATTGCGATGAGACTCAATCCTCTAATGAACCGAGATGTGGTGGGACTAAACGAGTTTCTAATGTATCTCTGGAAGGAGTATTATATGAACTTGACGCCCCTTGGGTAGATTTTGTTTGGGATGATGAAAGTGGAAGAGTGGTTTGTGGTGTTTGTAACGAACAAGGGGAAGCCCAATTTCAAGGATGGGGCTATAATGAACTTGAAGCTGCTTGTGCAGCATTATTAAATAGTATAAAGAAGGAGTAAGACAATGATAAAGGAATTTCAGGGAGACTTCAGATTCCTTAGCAATTTTTACTTAGTGGATATTAAGTGGCAAGGAAAGATATGGCCTTCCACTGAGCATATCTACCAGGCAATGAAGACTAAGGATAAAGAACTACAGGAGAAGATGCGTCTTTGCCCTACCCCAGGAAAGGTTAAAAGACTTGGACAAAGTATGGAGCTTCGCCCTTTATGGGATGAGCTTAAGTTTGCTTTCATGTACACTATTGTAAATGAAAAGTTTAAACAAAATGCTGTTTTACGTCAAAGACTTTTCGATACGGGAGAGCAAGAACTTCAAGAGGGTAACCATTGGGGTGACGTGTATTGGGGAGTGTGTGATGGAGTGGGGAGCAACTGTCTAGGCAGAATTCTCATGGAAATACGCACTGAGTTAGCCTTAACAATGGGAAAACAACTCGAATTTCGAGAAGTTGATTAAAATGTTTTTGAAAGGGGTTGACATTCCAGAAACGGTGTGTTATAATGTATACATAACTTAAGTTCTTACTTCAATTATTTTTCAACAATTACTTTAGAACTTTAACAGGAACTTTGGAGAGGTAGCTCAACGACAGAGCAGCGGCTTTGGTGCCGCAGACAGTGGGTTAGCACCATTCCTCCCCACCAAACATGCAGAGATATTTTAAGAAATAGAAGTCCGGTACTTTGCGAGGCCGGGGGTAGTAGTGAGAGTCCATTTCTTTGCGCCAATATCGAGAGATCGTCTAAAGAGGACGCCCCCCAGAATGGGGTGGAAATTACGGTGCAAGTCCGTGTCTTTCGGCCAAATATGGAGAGGTAGTTTAGTGTCCTAGAACGTCGGTTTAACAAGTCCGAAAACAAGCGGTTAGAATCCCTTCCTCCCCACCAAAATTAGTAACTTAAACTCTTACTTCATTACTTTCAATCAAGTAACGACCTCTACGGGGGCTGTTAACCAGAGTTTTAACAAAAATAGTTTATCTAAATCTCATACTTCATTGCATAAGCGAGATTTGACAAAATAAAAGAATACATTATCTGATTGTCTTACTTCATTGGTTAATCGTTGGGCCTTGGCCTTACGAGAGTCGGTCGAATCCGACACTTCAGCACAGCAATGTGTTGATTAAAAGAGAATTAACGTATTTGAAAAACTTAAACACCCTTGGTTGTATAATTGAGGGTGTTTTTTATGAAAATTTATAAATAATGAGAGGCAAATGCAAAAAACACTTAAGCCGCAGAAAATAAAGTTTATACGTATTTATGAAGAAAAAATTAAGGAGAAGTATAAGCTTGGAAACAACTAAAAAACAACGACTGAAGGAAATTCGCTTACGTCCGAATATTGCGAAACATGACTTGGACACTAAAACCCGCCAGATTATTAAATTCCTTACACAAGGAAATAAAGTACGTATAGGTATATTTTTTAAAGGGAGAGAGAATGAACATACTCAACCTGGTGTAGATATTATTAATACGATCATGGAAGCAACTACAGATGTAGGTAAGCCCGATAGTAAACCTTCTTTAAAAGGCTCAGCTATGTCTATTGTATTTAGTCCAATTTCTAATAAAGGAAAAAAGCACAATAATTTTTTAAAACTATAGACACTGTATCCTTATTATGTTATAGTAAATATAGACTAGAATAAGTTTATAATACTGTGATTAATAATGGAGTTTACACGAGAATGCCCTAAGTGCAACAAAATACTAACGTACTCAAATAAAGCCGATTTAAAAAGAGCGAATAAATTAAGTAATAATTGTAAAAGTTGTTCAAAATCAGGAATTAATCATCCTTTATTTGGTAAAAAAATCTCTGAAAAAACTAAACAGGCAATGTCTAAAGTTAAAAGGCGTCCAATCTATGATATTTGGGTGGATACATATGGCATTGAAGGAGCAAAGAAGCGTAAAATACTTACTAATAAAAAACAATCTTTAGCTGCCTTAAAAAGAAAAAACCATTTACGAGATGAAAAAACCTTATACGAAATATGGACAGATAAATATGGGGTGGATGAAGCGGATCGAAGAGAGTTTATTAGAAGAGAAAAACTTTCTATCGCCTTTAAGGGAAAACGAACAGGAAAAAACCATCCCAACTATGGGAAACCCCCCGCATACGGTGCTGGTAATGGTTGGAGTGGGTGGTATAAAAACTGTTTCTTTAGGAGTTTATTAGAACTCTCTTATCTAGTTAATGTCCTTGAACAAGAAAATTTACTTTGGCAAACAGCCGAAACTAAAGAGTTTGCAATTCCGTATGTCCATTATGATGGTACTAATAAAAAATATTTTCCTGATTTTTTGGTTAATGGAAACCAATTAATTGAAATTAAACCTAAAACTCTTCATACGAGTCCGTTGGTTCTTTTGAAAAAAGAAGCTGCTGAAAAATATTGCTTAGAGAAAGGATGGATATATAAATTACTTGAGCCAGAAAAATTAACTAATGAGGAAATAATCGCTTTATATGATAATAAAGAGATTAAGCTTCTTCCACGATATGAAGAAAAATTTAAACTTAAATATAATAGGAAATGATTAATAGAGACGAATTAAGAAAAATGTATAGCGATTCAAAAGTGCAACAATTACTAGATGGAACTATGGGATTAAATGTAGAGCCAGAGGAAACACCAGAAACCTCTGATTACACCAAAACTGCGCTTTCTCCAGAATATAGAGCAGAGTTAGAAGAAAGAGCCACACAGATTTTAATTACTCTTGGTGCTCTTACTCATAATAGTGATTTTGAAGATATTAAAAACCTCCTTAGTCCCCTACGAGTACCAATAAAGGTTTTTGTAGAAGATAGTGATGAAATAGGAAAGATAACCTTTGTACATAATTGTGGTGATATCGATAACTGTAATTGTTATAATAGTTCTTCAGTTACTACGACCAATGCCGATCCTGATGCTGAACATATTTGGATTAAATTAGATGATATAGACACTCAAGAATATGAACAGGTAGAAGAAGAACTTCCTCGTAAGGTAATCACAATTTCTATTGATGTAACCGATCTACTATGTCAGTAACCCCAGAATATTTAGTCACAATTGTTGGCTATGAAGGGCTTGAGCAAATATTTGGCCCTTTTCTACATGAAGAAGCTTTTGAACTTTTTATGACGCTTAAAAGATTAGCAGATGAACGACTTGAGGAAGGATATGGAGACGTATACGAATACAATCCTGATAATGATCCAGCCGTAGTACAAGGGCATACTCCTGGGCTTTATTGTCGTTTTTGTCATATAGACTACTATAGAGATGATAGAGAATATAGTATCACTGAAGGATTTGGAATAAATAGTTTACCGGATAGTAGTGATCGTGTTTGTATACAAAAACCTTATGGCCCATATAAGAACATTATATGCGCGTGTGCAGATTTTCCAGATAGACCGAAATTAGAAAAGATGGTGTTATATTGATAGATAAGATAAATGTATTAGATAGAGGATATGTAAAGCTCGTTACATGGCTTCCTTGGAACATGGTAGAGCTACAGGAAGCGATTCTAGCAGGCGATTTAGAGAAAGCGCAGTCCCTGATAGGTTCAGATGATCTCAATACCGTAAACGCAGCCAAGGCGTCATTTAAGAAAACTTCTACAGAACTTGGTACCTCAGAAAATCGCCTAATAGATTATTTAGCGCGAAACCACGAAAGTTCCCCCTTCAGACATAATACTGTTGCGTTTGAAATTTATGCTCCCATTTTTACTGCTCGACAATGGTTTAAATACCGTGTTGGTAGTACTCATTCCGAAGATTCTTCCGATCCTATTGGCTTAGGCACGTATGGACAAGGCGATCAAGGCGGCTTTGGAGATATGATGGATGCTTGGAATGAATCCTCTCGTAGATATGTAACAATGGAGCCTGAATTCTATGTACCTGAGAAATGGAGAAAGGCACCAGATAATAAAAAACAGGGTAGTGGTGAAGATTTACCTGATACGGGTATGGGAAACATATTAGCAGATTATCAACAAGAGGGTCTTGAGTTATATAATTACTATAATGAACAAGGTGTCGCTCCTGAAATGACTCGTCTTTTCCTTCCAGCCTATGGTATGTACATATCTTGGCGTTGGACAGCCTCATTAGTCTCTGTGTGTCACTTCCTCAAAGAACGTCTAGAAGAGAAGGCACAATCAGAGATTAGAGACTATGCGCAGGCGATCCACACATTACTACTTCAGGTTTATCCAGAAGGCACAAAGAAATTATTGGAGTATTAAAATTAGTAGCAGCAGAATTTAGAAAGACAACAGATCAATTTCCCCCTTATAATTCTGTACACGAAGCCCATAGCATACTTGAAGAGGAGTATGATGAGTTTTGGGACGAAGTTAAGCTAAAACCTGCGCTACGTAGCTCTCAGAGGCTTATGGAAGAAGCAGTACAAGTGTCCTCAGTAGCTTTTAAAATTGTTCACCAAATAAGAACGGGACAACCC
>Ga0256397_1000004_pt1 | contig 28651 bp, 21 predicted proteins | sample KryLIviralmetaG_2_FD_191189 | JGI IMG/M metagenome (GOLD analysis project Ga0256397, IMG submission 191189) | Seawater viral communities from deep brine pools at the bottom of the Mediterranean Sea - Kryos LI F3 | ecosystem: Environmental > Aquatic > Marine > Bathypelagic | place: Mediterranean...
ATAGGCAACTATACATTAGTACCTGGCTCTGGTTTTGATCTTCAAAGGAACAGACAGAGACAGGTGTTTAAAGATAGGCAACATGATTTTATTGACAAGACTGTTAGTGAATACTTAGCCTTTTACACAGAGCTTAAATACATTTATGTTACAGGCATATACTCTCCTTGTTATGCGGAACCAGGTTGGTCAGAAAACACTTGGTATCTCAAATCACTTCGAGATGCATTTACGAGTTCTACCACAGTTTCACAGTTTCCATACTCTGAAGCTAGGATAGAAAAAAAGCCTCCTGAGTAAGTGAGAATAAATAAAAAAACATCAAGTTAGATGGCATTCAATCTTAAAGAATACATTCTTTTTAGGACCGAGATTAAAAGAGAATTGTTTAATGAGGAAGTTGATAGAAACTTCCAAGCGGTCGCAAACCCATGGACAGATTATCGTAGGTATGAAATTGGCGATGTGGTGTATCACCCAGTAGTCATAGAATCTATAACAGGAGAGGCTCCTACCACAGGAGAGCCTGAAGAATTCTTGGTATGGTGGAGAGCAAATAAGAGAACTACTCTAGGTACCTTTATTATGACCCAGTGGGACATCATTGGCGGTGTCGGTGGATTTACTAACATAACAATAGCAGGTACCGATTCATTTGGTAACGTATTAGCAAATTGGAATGCACCATTAGCACTTCCTTGGAACATGGCATTTGACGGTGACATCTCAGCTAATAGTGCTGGAGATACTCTTAAGATAACTGCAGGTACTGGAATTAGTATAGGGTGGAATCAAGCTGAACTAGCTTTCATTATTAATAACACTGGAGCAATGGGAGAAGTTAATAATGGAGTTAATATTGGAAATGCTCCTGGTGCAGGTTCAACTGGTATTGATGGACCTTATGATGGGATGATAGGATTGGATCTTTCTTTCTATGGATTACACGCAAGGAATGATTTAGGTGCCTCACCTGGGAATGCACTATCTGCTGTTCTGGACATTAATAATAATTTAGTTTACAATTTAGACCAAGGAGAGATTGATCTTGGTGAATTAAATTTTGGATGCCCAACTTTAGATTTGCTCTGCGATGTCACTTATATTTCCGGCGCACCTAGTGCTGGACAAATACTTCAGTGGAACGGAGCAGAATGGCAAAATGTAGACATCTCTGTTGTTGGTGCTACTAATATTTATGAAACCAGTACAACCTTTACGGATCCCGTTAGAATTGCTACTTTAAATGCTGCTGGTGGTCAGTTAAGATTTGCAGGAAACGGTACCGGAGCTCTAGTGAACCCAGGCTTAGGAATAGACAATACAGGTGAACATTTTACAATAGGTGAAAATGCTGACACTACCCCAGCTTATTTGGTGGATTTTAATGCTAATGATGCACTCGATTTTCAATTGAGGTTAAACCAAGGATCTGCTGGAGAAAATGCTGCAATAGTTTTAACAACCACGACTGCCGATTACATCTTCGGTATTAATGGTGCTACGGATTCTTTTACAATAAACGGCCCGGGTGCAACATCATTTGGTGGATTAGCTATAGATAATTTTTCAATCGATTCAAGTAATCAAATATGGATCCCTGACTGGGCACCCACTGGTGCCGCCACTTTATTGGAGCATTATATTCCTTTTGCAAATGATGATGCTACAGATACAGGGTTAACAAGTACGGATCAATACCTAATATGGACTTATGATGGCACAGATGGTACATCTTCAAATGCAAAAACACTATATATTAATGTAGATCCAGCAACTGACTCACCTGATTCTAAGGCTGGTCTTCGAATATCTAATGTTCCTAATGAAGGTACTTCTGACATTAACTTTAGCATTATAGCAAACGGTGTATCTACACCTACACCTACATCATCTGGAGAAATAATAACTGGGATTCTTTATGGTACCATTAGAGATGAAGCTGCTAATATAGTGATGAATACAGGTGTAGGGATGTATAACGGATTGGATCAATCTGTAATAGGTTTTGAATCAACACCAATAGGAGCACCAACATTAGCTACTGAATTTTCTATTGGGTTTGGGAGTAAAATGTCACCTTCTGCAAATAGTCAATTTGGTGTTAGTTCAATAATACTGACTAATGCTATTGCTTGGGATGGTTCTACTCGTATTGGAATTTTTGCTGATGTTATTAATGATTATGTAGATTTCGTTGATGTATCGGATACAGGAATCTGGGCAGGCTTCTTTAGAGGCTGTGTTAACATAACAGAAGGTGGATTGGTTCTTGGAGAATCTGTTACAATGCCTGACTGTAATATTGTTACAGGTGATAATATTGAAGATAGGACTCTTTGGATAAATTCTGCTAACGGGCACTTATATCGAGGTGATGTAGATATAGAAGGTGGGGGAAGTGACATACACCTCTGTGATTTGGCAGACGTTGATTGTTCAACACCGTTCACTCCTACTGATGGTGATATGTTGGTTTACAATTCTTCCACTTTAATGTGGGAAGCTACTGATCCTAGTTTAGTGGGTAATAACATTTATACTACTGATGGAACACAAACAGATGCTATAAGAACTTATACAGGTTTAGGTGCTGGTAGTGGATTAAACTTTACTAATATAGGAACTTACTCTACAAGTGCCGTCGAATCTTCCCACACAACGACCAATCTCATGGCTCTAGGTGCAGGGAGTACTTTTACTTTAGATGCAGTTGATGGTATTGAGGCAACTACTACCAATGGCCATATCCTTCTTCAATCACAAGGTGGTGCTGCTAACTTAGCAATGTCTTCAGATAATATGGTAACTGTAGCTGCTAATACTTTTATTACATTAGTCACCACAGTAGCAGATATTAATCTGAATGCTGCTGATCAAGTGATAACTAATTCTGTTAATTCTACTTTGATAAACTCTGGATCTTCTATTAACCTCCAAGCTACAACAAATGCTTGGATCATATCCCAAACAGGAGATGTTGATATAGACTCTCTGTTAGGAGATGTTACTATCGATGCCCCAGAAGGTGCAATACTCTTGACTGCCAATACTGCACTATCCCCAAATAGGATTTCTTTACAAGTCGGAATGGATGCTACTGATTATATCAGCATTGAAACTATGGGATGGTCTAGTGGAATTGCACCTACTGCCACGTCTACACACGGTCCACCCCTCATAAGATGGGAAAATGCGAGTAATGTACAAACTACAGACTATGCAATGTGGGGATTACCTTGGGGCATTGGAACTAATGGATACATTTTACAAATGAATACAGGTACTGGAAATGCAGAATGGGTGGATCCTTCTGATCTTTCAGCTCTAAGTATCTGTGGTTATGATATAGACTGTCCTACTGGGGGTATTGCTGATGGTGATATGTTAATATTTAATGGGACATCTTCAGCATGGGACATCACACCAGGATTAGTAACAATTTATACTGGAGACTCTCAACTTACAGGCGTAAGAGATGTAGATCTAAACGGAAACACACTAACATTTGAAGCAATAGCCGGATTACCAATATTTACAATAGATCCTTCAGCAGCAGGAGGTATTAGGATAGGAAATCATACAGTCAATGGTTATACCATACCACTCACGGACGGAACACCTGGACAGATATTAGCAACAGACGGTAGTGGAGTTGTAAGTTGGGTAGACGATTCTGTCTTTACCCTCTGCGATGCTCCAGTAGACTGCCCAACTGGTGGTCCAGTTGACAGAGACACTTTATCATTTGATGGTGCTGCTGGTTCTTGGAATGTAGGCCCAAGTCCAGCCTTAGTAGGAATGGTAATAGCTTCAACTTCTGGGTTCATGAACCCTAGTCTTCCTTCTGATCCTGGTGATTGGAGAATAGGAGGATCCGGTGGGTGGAATATGGCTAGATGGACTGATGATAACTCAATGACAGGGACGGACTTTGGCGCTAGTGATATTTGGTATGCAATACCCATCCCAGCAGACGTTGGCCCAACTAATGTAATGAAAGATGTTAAAATATGCGGGATGTATGAGACGGCTACTGATATGTCAGCGATACTTGGTGGTGCATTAGAGTTTGGCGCTTGGCTTATAGAATGTGGTGAAACTACAATCCCTGGAGGAGGCGCAGGTGGGATGACAATAACAGACCTTTTTACAGATTCGGCTAATGGGTGGGACAATTCACTCCAAGGTCTCAGTGGTTCTGGAAGTATGGTATGCTTTAGTCACACTCACACATTTACAACTGACTATGAAAGTTGTAATGCTTTCATAGTACTAGGATTTAGACAAACGTCTACTCCACTACCTGCAAATTGGAGTCTTTCTGGCGATAGGATGATCTGTAGCGTTACACTCTTACCCTAATCTTAAACAAATGTCACTTTAGTTTGTATAAAAAATAAATATGTCTGAAGAAACTAAAGTGGCCCAGCGGTACCAGTGGATAAAGAGTGAAAAGGCTGGTCAGGTTGTAGAAGTTGAAAAGGTAGACGGTGAGTGGACTTATTTCAAAGGAGGAAGTAGAATTTCTACCATACTTATCTCAGAATTCCTATTACCTTTAGAGGGTGACGCGCTTCCACTTACGACAGATTTACAAGCTGTAGGTAATACAGATAGTCAGGGCCCTAAGATAAAAGAAAGTGCTCCAACCAAATCTGAGTCCCCAATAAGAATTCTTTTTGATAAGCAGGCTAAGAATGACAAAGTCCAACTTAAAATACAATTTCCAATAGAAGTTCCAAAGGTTGATATTTACAATATTATTAAAGCTTCTTTTGATAAAGATGAAGTAAAAGATGAACTTAAATCATTTATTCTTAACCAACTTGAAGAAGATGATATTTTAGATTCACTGCACGAAAGCATTGATAGCCTAATCAAAGAATACTACAAAGGTGTATAGTTACTCCAGCACCTATAATATATAATAAAATTAATACACATGAGCAACATCCCTAACCGCAGAGATAGAAGAGCCGCTATGAAACACGCTGGGCTCCTTAAACAAAAAAGACAATTACCCTTTAGTGAGTGGCAAAATTTGACAAAAGAAATGTTGAATAGAGGTAAAGAGATTCACGAAGCCAATTTAGAGACGTGGGAAAAGGAGAAGACAGAAGCACTAGAAGAAAAAGAATCAAGTGCAATAGCCATGTGGAAAGCAGATGGTTACAATGCTAAAGAAATAAAAATGCTTAGAGAAGCATGGGCAATTCTAGCCGTAAAAGACAAAGACAGTTGGAAGACTGAAAAAAAGGTAGCTCGTAAGCTTATGAAAGATGCTACTGAACTTCGAAATAAAAGATTATCTTCATGATAAATGTTATTCTTGAACCTGCAGCCAACGGTGTCATTAAGAGAGTAGTTAATCAAAATGCTGGTGGAGGTAAGGAGACTATTGCAACTATTAATGTTTATGAACTAACAAGCAAAGAATCTTTCACTAATACGATTCAATTTCTTTTTGAAATATGTGAGGATCTCGCAGTACAGACTGGTAATAAATTCGGTAGAGAAAATCTTATAATGAGATCTGAATGGGGAAGTCATTACGAACCTACACAGAAGGAGATTGATAAAAAAATAAGCGAGCTTGAAGCTGAGCTTGAACTCTTGAGACAATGGAAAACATAGAACTTAACCTCACCTTTAATTTTGTTTACTGTAAAGATGCTATAACAATTAAGAGGTACTTAAATGAACTTAATGATGCAGAATGTATAAATTATATTGACATTGTTAATAAGTTGACAAAAAATGATTATTATCAGTACGAACCTTCAGATGCTGTTATATCATCTTACCTCATCAAACAGTTACAGAGTGTTTTAGAAAATGCAAAAACTACAGATGTGTTCTATGTCTTAAGTGAGTTAGACGAGACGATCATAAATAACATCAAAGCGTATGTAGAAGCTTGGTCAATAAAACCCATAAAAGAATACAATATCCACTACACAACCGACATTAATCTTAATGGTGTAACAAGACTCTTTGATTGTGCCAAAACGTTCGAGTGAAAAAACACAGAATATTCAACAAAGGTAATTATGTGTACTGTCTTCTAACATCACACTCACGACCTAATGTCCAAATACCAATAAAGGGACTTATCATGGATACGAAATGGGATACTATAAACCCTAAGTATCAAATTAGAATTTTGAAATTTTATGATACAATGAAATTTCTAAAGACTAATTTTTTTGGTATGAATTTTCACCACAAATTTGATAAAAAAGCTCGGCAAATGGGGCTAAAGAAAGATGAGTTCACTAATGTACAAATTTTAGAAAAAAGACTTAACGATCCGGACCGAGAAAAATTTTACTTAGTCATAGATTCAATAATGTGTACAAAGACTCGTGTACAACTGGAGGAGCTTTTCAAAAGGGTCCAGTTCTATCTCATTTCTAAAAATTTAAAAGAAATTAAGACGATAGCTACCCGACCATTTTTCAGGGGACCATTTTCTGTTGACAGTAAAAAAGAATTTGATATTCGTCTCAAAAGAAGCTGGAAAGATAATTTTGATGATCACAACATGGACATTGATAAGTACCTGGATAGCCTTAACTAAATATATAAAAAAATAAGATTTTACCATGGGTAAGTTTAGTGGAGCAATGAAGAGTGTTCAAACTCAAATGGAGAGCATTGATGATTCTCTATACACTCACCCAGGTAAAGTTACAGGGATGAATGGACGTATAGGTGCCTTTGGTGGTGAAACTCAAGGTTTTAGCAAAGAAGCACTGTCGTTTGCTACTTCAAATTTTTATACTGAGAAATCTGTAGCAGATGGAATGTCAGTACCCATAGGGATGGAGCAGATAAAATTACCTCGATCTCTTGCTAACCAGTATGCCCTCTTTAATTTTAAAGGTATGCATTATGGATTGGATAAAGATCCAAGTGCAGCATACCGAGATCAAGTAGATAAAAATTCAATAAGTGGAGGGGACAATGCAAAAAATGTTACACTTCACAAGATAATAAGTTACTTCTCAGAAAATCATCCTCACATTGCCTATAAGCCTGCAGACTTTATGTACGGTAAGTACTATAAGAAAATTCCAGTCAATCACCTTATCACAGTGAGGCGATTCGCAAGTCCTTGTTTTGATAACATTTACGATCTTAAGGTCACAACTAAGAAGGGAGAAAAAAATGTTCCAGCTTTCGCACCTGCCGGTAGTACTGCTATAACTTATCTAGGAGAGACTGCAAAGAACCCACTTTCGGACATACTTAAATTCACTTATGGTTTAAAGTGGACGCTGGTTAAGAATGAGATGGAAAAACATCAACAAGAAGATAAGGGTTATACTAATCAACCATTTTACAATAAAATTGGTGGCATAGGACGAGCTGTAGCAGATACCCTTAAGGATGTTAATGCTGGAGAAAAATTCCGAAAGAGTAATTTTAGTACTGATGATGCTTTAGGAACCACTTTTGCTAACTTTGTATTAGGTCCTGTAAATGTTGTAAATAAGACTTACATTAGAGATATGGGTTTACAATTCGCTAATGATCTTACACTAACATTTGAATATTCTGCCAAATCTTTAAATTATATCAATCCTAAAATTGCTATGATAGATGTTATGACTAACATGATGACACTGACCTATAGTAATGGACAATTTTTTGGAGGAGGTCATAGGTTCTACGGTTCTGGTGGATTTGTTGCTTCTCAGTTTGGAGACATTGCCAAATTAAGAAATGGAGATTTTGCTGGGTATGTTGGTAGTGTCGTTAATGATGTAGAGTCTGGAATGGAACAGGCCTTTGGTAATGGCTCTGGTGGTTTTGACTTAAAGAGTATTTTATCTGGTGGATTGAAGGTAGGAAAGAATATGTTAGGGAGTATGTTAGGTGCTATGTTAGGTAAAGAAGTCGGTGGAGCAGTTGGTACTTTTGCTACTAAAGCATTCATTAGTGCTGAACCAACTGGAGATTGGCATGTAACTGTAGGAAACCCACTCAATCCAATTGTGATGATGGGAAATATGATATGTGATACTAGTACAATGACACTGGGTGAGGGGTTAGGTTTAGATGACTTTCCTGTAGAAGCTAAATTTGAAATAAGTTTAAAACATGGTAAGCCAAGAGATAAGTCAGACATTGAGAACATGTTCAATATGGGCCGTGGTAGAATTTATGCTTCCGTTAAGGGAGAGGAAGATATACTTAACTTGGCTGGAACCTCAAATAATATTTACGGTTGCATGCCTGATGTAGGAAAACAATCTATACAAAATACCCAAAGTGAGGTTTCAGAAAACTCTACGACACCCCCTATACCTGGTGGTGGAGGTGAGGGTGTAGCTAATAGTGATATATCAGTGGCACAATCAGGTACCCAGAAAAAAATAGGTCAAGAAACAGGCACTAGTGGAGAATATGTTTCTAATATGGTCTCAATGATAATAGATTCGTAATGGACATAAAATCACTTACACTTAAGAACAAATTAATTGATGAGGACACAGGAGAAAACTACTGGGATTTTTCTGCGCCATCTTTTAAGTACATAGCAGATTTAGGCATAAAGGCTTTACACTATGTTACTCCGGATCAAGCTGGGAGGCCTGATTTAATTTCTAATCTTTATTTTGGAACTGGAGAATATGTAGATGCTATATGTATAATTAATAACATTTTTAATCCTTTCTCAATAGACGAAGGAGATGTTTTAGCCATTCCTGTTTTAAAAGATCCAATGCTTGTTTACTCTCGCCCTAAGCCAGCTACTAGGATTAATAGTACCATCGCAGCTTATATTGATACTCAAGTACAAAGTGAGAAAGATCAAAGTAGGGTACAAAGGTTGATTAAAAAGGCAGAGACTAAAAAGAATGGTGTTGTGACACCTTTGCCACCCAATATGCTTCAACAAGGACAGAAGGCTAAGGTTCATCAAGATGGAAATATTAAATTAGGACAGAATCTTAACACACGTATAAATTAATGAGCACAGCAGTTGATAGAAATATTTTAACCGTGATAGAACCTGCTATCATGTTAGATCCATTAGAAATGCCAGATGTTGAAGATCCTGAAAACAGCAAGAGTGGCCTCTTAAAGGAAAAACCTTCTAAGTTTACTGGTGGGATGTTGCCGCTTATTAGGATTAATACTTATGAGATACAGATGGACAGGATGAATTCCTTTTCATTAGATTGTACAGGATTCGTCCCAGAGATGAGAGTTACTTTTGAAGATAGGGACGGAATGTTTATGTCTAGATTTTTTCCAAAAGACGGTGACATAATGCAACTTAACATTAGATCTCAGGGTGAAGAGACCACATTTAAACCTATACGCATAGATTTTACTATCACGTATGTTTCACCTATGGGTGGGGGCCCACCTAATACTCCAGCAAAATTTAGTGTAGAAGGCAGAATGTTGGTGCCTAATCTATACACAGAATTAGTAGAATATTACGAAGGAACGAGTTGGGACATTCTCTTAGATCTTGCCGAGAATTTAGAATTAGGATTTGCATCAAATGTAGATAGTACGAGTGATGAAATGACATGGATAAATGGTTATGATACTCGACAAAAATTTATACAAGATGTTATAGCCAACGCTTATTTAGATGATGATAATTTTTTTCAAGCTTACATAGATCCTTATTACTATCTTACCTTTGCGGACATTAATAGATTATTTAGCCAAGAGGGAGCAGTAGAAGCTAGTCAAACTTTTAGTACAAATCCTGGTGATACGTTTGGAGACAGTGAAGGTGAACAAGACGATTTTCCCAATTTCCTAAGTAATTTGGTACAACAGCAAGGGGGTGCTCGCTACATTTCTCGAAGACACATGATAAACAACACAGGGGAAATCTCTAAGAACAATGGGTATAAGAGATATGCTCAGTGGTGGGATCTTACAGGTAAAGATTTTGTTAGTGAATTTGTGGATCCCATAACAGGAGATACACCTGGTACCATTAAACTTAAAGGGCGTTTAGTAGGACCACAAGGACAAAAGATACCTGAAGGAATAGCAGAGACACAAGTAAGGTTTAAGTACTTAGGCACACAGAGTGAGAATACTCACGATAATTTCATGTATAGTGCAGTTCAAAATTATCAAAACAACCAAGAAATACATAAGATGGGAATGACTATCGAATTAGATACAATTAATCCTGCCCTTCTAAGATATACTCGAATCTATTGTTACATTGTAGAATATGCAGATGTTATGAAGGAAGTACTTACAGGTGGCACAGAAGGCGAAGAAGGCGCTAATCCAGATGAAGCAACACGAAAGACTACTGCTGAAGAAGATGCAGTGGCAGAATATGTACTTAATGAATTTCTTACAGGCTTTTATGTCATAGGAGGAATTGAATATATTTACAGAGGACCTGGTCCACTACGAATGAGGTTACATTTACTTCGTCGTGAGTTCTGGCCTTCTACCTAATAAGTACCTAATAAATAAACTAAACTTAACTATGCCTTTAGTAGATCTAACTAACCCAGGAAGTGGAACTTTAGCTAAGCAGTTAACAGGACCCTTTGGTAAATATTTGCCAACAGGAGAAGGTGCGGATAACAACACACCTAAAGCTTTTATGGAAAAGTCTTATCCGACAACCATACAGGCAGGTGGAGATGGGGTTACTAATATTGATGATCCTACTTATCTTGGATTTGCCCTCTCTTTTCAAACTGATAGTTCTTTATTTCAAGGGCTTTATGAAACAACACCTAACAGTGCAATAGGGTATTTAACGCAAGTAGATCCAACCCGCGCCGCGTATTTAAGAGCGTTTTTAATAGGACTCTTAAGAGTTAATAGAGAAAGACCTTGGTATTTCCAGACTATAACTGGATTGACTGAAGCATGGCAAAAAAATACTACTAACCCTAAAGATCCTTTTGTAGGAACCGCACCAGGTGAAGGTGTAGATATTGGATGTATAGAAGCAATAGATCTTAAACTTACTGCTTTATTCAGTTTATATCGGATGGCCTGTTATGATAATAAATATAGGAGATTTATTTTACCTGAAAATCTTAGACGGTTTGACATTAATGTGTCTATATTAGAAATAAGAAACTTTAAACAATCTGCAAATTGGATGAACCTTATAACAGACAAATTGGCAGGAACATCAGCAGGTGACTTTATGGCTGATGAAAATACTAAAAGTTTACTGCACTATGTTAATAAGAATACTTCACAAGTTACTTTTAAATTTACTGAGTGTGAGTGGGATGCAGCTGCAGGTGGAAAGGTTTTTGATACGGTTAGTAATGTAGGTGGCGATATTGCATCTACAAGCATTAAATTTAGTTATGGCAATGTTGTTGAGAATGCTCAATTTTCTGGTTATGATAGTAAATTAGAAGGGGACTTAACGACAAGATATAATGATGCATCTCAAGGTGATGGTAAGTTTAATTTTAAAGATGCTGTTAAAGAATTAGCAAAAGATCAAATAGCTAATCAGGCTAATGGTGCTCTTTCTTCTATAGAAAGTGCAGCTTCTGGTTTTTCACAAAAACTTACTATTGGAAATGTGTATGGGGCTAAAAATAATGTTTTTGATACCATTAATAATCCTCAAGCTATTACCAATGCTGCTATTGGAGGTGCAGCACAATTAGCAGAATTAAATGAGACTGATATAATTAGTACAGCTGCATCATTAGGAAGTAATATCTTTGGGAATGGAGTTACTGTTAATGCAGCTGGGGGGAGTGACGGTAGTTTAGAAAAGGCGACAATTTTTGGAGATGTGGTTCAACCTGGTGTTTCTCTTCCAACTGAAAGAATTCATCCATCTGCATATACACCTGGTAATAATGATGGAGTCTCGCCACCTGGACTTGACGGAAATGATAACATATTCGATTAATGAAAATAGGAGCTAAAGAATTCCAGAGTGATAATCTTGTAGGTACTCAATGGGTGGGCATAGTAGAAGATAATGCGGATCCTTTATTTGAAGGCAGGTGTAAAGTAAGAGTGCACGGTAAATTTGACGGACGAGAGGATTCAACAAACCCAGACAGTGCTTACACATTACCTACTGATAAATTACCTTGGGCCAGACCTGGAAATAGTTCTACAGCTGGAAGTGCTACCGGGGGTGGTATGTTTTCAGCTCCTAAGATTGATTCAATAGTCCGTGTTACATTTGATAATGGAGATCTTTATTCTCCAGTATACTTTTACAATGTCTACCCTTCAGATGAACTAAAAGCTGAAATAGAACCTTCTTATACAAATGCTCACTCACTCATTTATGACAGTGAAGCTCAGCCTGGACCAATAAAAATATTTTTTACTGAAGAGAATGGACTGATGTTAGATTACAACGGAAGTCAAGTTAACATAAGACCTGATAACACGATATACATTGAACACTCAGGTGGAAAGATTATCCACATCCAAGAGGATCATATAAGTATAGGCAAAGAAAAAGAGTCAGATGAACCTGCTACATTAGGTGAAAAGAATGTTGATGCTCTTAATGCTTTAGCAGATCAAATAAATGCACTCTCCCTATCAATAACACAATTTACTACTGCCCAGATTGCCGTGACGAGCTCCATCTTTTTCCTTGCTCCTTTAGGACCAGCTTTATCAGCTTTACAAGGGGCACAAATACCAATACAAGCCCAGATTGCTGCACCTATAAAAGCAGCTACGATACCTCAGACAAGGTCTTCTCAGATATCTCTAGATGGTCCTCCAATGATGTAGATATATACTTTAAAGGAAGCACTATGCCACTCGTACCTGTAGACTTATTCACTTCTCTTTATCCGGCAATACAAAAAGCTGCTGAAGAAGCTATGCTTCTCACTCTTAGAGGATTAGATCCTCTAGATAAAGAGAGAGATATTGAAGTAGGTGTTGATCCATTTCCTAAGAAAATGATTTCTGTTGATTGTTCTAAAACAGCAAGTCCCATTTCTAATATATCACGACAAAATGATTTAACAGTAGATAATAAAAAAGTTGCGGATTTATTTGGTGTAGTATTTGCTGGAAAATTAACACCCGTCCTTTGTTTACAAATCACTGATTATGTTAAGACAGCTACGATAACTGTACCACCTGGACAGACTGTTACGGGTACGGCATCTGGTTATCCTGTTATAGCAGCAACCACAGTAGCTTCTCCATCAGCAATAATCATCTAATAATTTAAACAAACACACACACCCTCCATAAAATAATAAATAACACCTAAGTATACACACTTTAAATAATACTTAATGATAGAACAAGAAATAACCATTCAAAAAAGTGATGATCCGTTTGATACGGAAACTATCACAGTACAATTACCTAAAGGAGTTAAACTTTTATCTACTGAACCGTATGCTGTTGAAATGCTAGAAATGTATGGCATTTTAGATGATTACAAAAAAGATAAGTATGTACACGAACGTCTAGACCACCTAACTAAGGGTGAAATAACTCATTTGACGGCTCACCCTGATGGTTCTTTAAAAGAAGCATTAGTAGATATTGGTTCTAAGTATACGGCTTACATTAACCTTGATAAAGAACCACAAGAGATTAAAGATGCTCTAAATGTAGGTTTAAATATAGATGTTAGAGTTAAGCCTAAAGAGAACGGAGAAGTTTCTGCTAGTATATCTGAAGCATTCGAAGAGTGTAAGCGTAGAGAAATAATGGAGGCTATCAATAATAAGTCTCTTGCCTACACTGCTACTGTAAAAGAATTAATACACGGTGGGTATTGGGTTGATGTATCAGGTATACAAACATTTATGCCAGGATCTTTAGCCGGGATAAATAAGCTACATAACTTCGAATCTCTTGTAGGAAAGCAGATAATAGTAATGCCCATAACTTTTTCTAAAGAAAAGAAAACTATCGTTGTTTCATGCAGAGAATATTTACAAACTAAAATACCTCAAGCAATAGAGGATCTTAGAGGTAACTTAAAAGAAAAAATTACAGGATTTGTTACAGGCACTACTGCTTTTGGTGTTTTTGCTGAATTTGATGAATGTTTAACTGGTTTAATTCCTAAAGCTGAACTCATAGATTCTAAAGAGGATTTTGACAATAGAGATATTAAACCTGGAGATGAGATTAATTTTTGGGTTAAAGAAATAATTAATCAGAAAAAAATTATTTTAACTCAGACAGGAGCTCCTATTGATCCTTGGGATACTGCTGCTGAAAAATATCCACCATTTTTAGAAGTACAAGGTAAAATTACTAAGATCACTAACTACGGTGCTTTCGTCCAATTAGAAAAGGGAATTAGTGGTTTGATACACAAGACACAACTCAAAGGTGTTGAAATTTCCAAAGGTGAAATTATCACTGTCCGCATAAAGGGTGTTAATGCTGTAGAGAAAAAAGTTTCTATGGCTTTAGTTTAAAAGTATACACACTTGAAATATATAAAAAAATTCAGGTAATGTATGTACACAAATGAGCAATTAAACGCTATACACTTTTCCAAGATTGGTTTTGAATTTGAATTCTTCTCTAAACAAGATTTAGATGAGGTTAAATGTGGCCTTTCCGAAACTTTAGATAAGAGGATACGAATCGAAGAAAAGGCTCACAGCGACTTTAAACCTACCGATAAGACTTTTAAATTAGAACCGGATAAGTCCGGTGGAAAGGATATGATTGAACTTGTATCTGGACCTCTACTATTTACTGAGGCTAAATTAATATTGGCTAAAACTCTTAAGTGGATAAAGGAGAACGGTTCTACCAGTGATAAGTGTTCCATCCACCTCAACATAGCATTTGACGGTGAGAAGATGGGTCCAGAAAGCAACGTTTCTAGATTAGACATTGGAAAATTTGTTTTGAACTTCGATGAGAGTAAAGTATTTGAAGAATTTCCGCATCGCAAAAACTCTGTTTATGCAAAGTCTATTAAATTTATTGTTCCTTTAAGTAACTTCCACCAACAGTCTCCAGAAAAGACTCTCTCTAAAAACTACATGTTCGTTAGTGAAAAGTACTACGGTGTAAATTTTCAAAAAGTGCCTAAGGGTTACATTGAGTTTAGATACTTAGGTGGTAAAGATTACGAACAAAAGTATCATAAAATATTAAGTCTTACCGAACACTTTATACTATCTCTTTATGATTCTTTGATAAATCCTCATTATACTTCAAAGGATATTAAACAATTAGATGCTATCCTTGAAAAACATCAAGGTGTTATCCAAGGATATAAATCATATAATATCTTTAAGCAAAAATTTCCAAATATAAAACTTATGGTAGATCTTAATTCTTCAGAACAGATAATAGAAATGTATTATCCTAAGATGAGAGAAGGGATATTTAATTTAATAACACAAGCAGGACTTAAAGAAGGCTGGATAAACTATGATAGTGATGTAGGAAAAATACAATTAAAGGATGCTGAATTACCTCAGTGTTTTGCCTTAGAAGGGATTGATATTGTAGATTGTAAGATAAGAGGTAACATTACAAAGTGTGATATCTTTAATTCTGATATTGATGATTCTTCATTAAAAGAGTGCAATCTATTTGGGGCATCCACTGTTAAAGCATCTAAGATTGAAGATTCTTATGTTAATAGGAGTGTGGTAGCTGAAGACTGTTTTGTGTATGGGTTGAGAGGTGTCTTCAGTGGAGAAATGGAAGGTGGGGTTTTTAGGAAAGGGAAAATAACTAACCATGCTCGCATCTCATCTGATACTGATATGATTGAATATGAAAAAATAAGATAGCACATGGCATTGACAAATTGTGATCCGGAAGAAAATAAATGTCTGGAAGAATTAATACAAGAAATAAATGATGAGCTTACAATAGCATGTCAGATTCCTTTTACGGTACCTAAAAAAGAATTGGCTAGGATCATAGATCGAGCAAAAGGATATTTCTATAAGATCTATGAAGATAGTGTTGAAGAAATGTACCTAGCATTACCACAGTCAGCTTTTGCTAAACAGTCATTTCGTCAAGGTATAGATAGTGAGGATGACCCTCTTAATAAGACAAACATAAATAATTCTAGAGGCATAGTGGTTATGCCTTCCCAAGTATATGCTGTTAATGCAGTGTATGAAATAGGTGGCTTTTCTGGGGAAGCTGGTGGTTTTGGTGATTGGAGTTTTTCTGCAGGTGATCCTGATTTTTCTATTGATAAGTTTATCTACAGTGATATGTATGGAGCAGGAATTGGGAGTGAAAATTTAATGTACTATGTGATTAATGAAAAGTTTCTAGATGTTACACGCCAAGTTCTACAAGCACAGATAGGTTATACATATAACAGACTTACTCACAAATTTAGATTTACTGGTAAACTTCCTAAAGCTGCTGTTATTTTTCAAGTATTCACATCGATTCCGGACTGTGACCTTTTTAGAGATGAAGCTTTTATTCGTTATGTCATAGCCAAAGCAAAGATACAACTTTCCAGAATTTTAGGTACTTTTAATTTTAACTTACCAGGGAATATTACAATAAACTATGATTTAGTAATGGCCGAGGGACAGACTGAATTAGAGGCAGTTGTAGAAGAAATAAAAGGTGATGAAGGTGTTGATTACTTCTTTACAGGTTAAAGCTCTACTTCTTTACGTCTGCCAATATATAATAAAAGGGAACTTTCATGCCGCAACTTAGAGACATTTATAGCCGCGATGTGGATGCACCAAAGTATCAAGCTTCTAGGTTGGAAGTCGATGATGAATTAGACGATCTAATTATTAAGATTGATAACTGTCTTTTTACTAGGCGTGGGGAGGTATTAGGTGCTCCAGATTTTGGATGTAATTTAGATGATCTAATATTTTCTTTAGTTAATAATGAGGAGGTGATAAGAAATAAAATAGGTGAGCAGATAGTAGCTTATTGTTTGACTGGATATGATGGCCTTTCTGTTGATGTTCAGGTTAAGTTCTTTGCTTCAGCCGAAAGGAATGGGTGTTTTATTGACATTTTTGTCGAAGACAAAAGAGTTGTAGGAGTACTCTATTAAAAAATAAAATTAAGTGAATGTCATTTTATAGTAAGACAAGAACAAAGGCTACTGAGTTATTTGAGGATACTTTTTTATACTTACAAAAGACTTATGGTCAGGCTAAGAGTGTATTCACACCATCATCTCCATTTGGACAGATAGTAACAGTGGTGTCAAACCTTGGAGAATTAATACTCTTTTATATTGAAGCCGCTTCGACGGAATTAAATATTGCACGAGCTAGAAATATAGAATCTATATATGGACTATCCCGCTTAACAGGGCATAATCCTACAAGAGGTATTTCTGCAAAGGGAATGATTGGTTTGAGATTAAATTCTAGTGCAGCTACTTTGGTTGAGGGTAACTTCGTAGACATACAGAACCAAACTCGTCTACAAATAGAAAATAATGGTCTTAAGTATTTTATTAAATTTGATAGCCCTTCTTTTAGACTTCAAAAAACTTCACGGGAATGGGTTAATGTCGAACTCATACAAGGAGAGTGGGAAGAACAAAAAGTAACAGGTACCGGTGCTCCTATACAGAGTCACTCTTTGGTAACTAAGGGAGCTACAGATCAATTTCTGGTTAATGTTAAAGTAGATGGAGAATTATTTCCACAAGTAGATTCTCTTTATGACATGGACTATAATGCTAAAAAATGCATGGTCAAAACTGGGATGAATGGAGGAATTGATATTTTCTTTGGAAACCAACAGTTTGGTTTTATACCCCCTTTGGGTGCTGTCATTAATGTAGAGTATTTAAGAATAAATGGTTCCGCAGGAAATATTGGAGGTAAGGGAATTAAATTTAAGTTCACAGATGAGGGTACAGATTATATGGGGCAAGGTGTAGACTTAAATGAAATTCTTTCAATTAACATTCTTCGTTCTCCGGCTTTTGGGAGTAACACTGAACACCCAGATTTTACGCGATTAATTGCTCCTTATGCTTCTAGGTCGTTTGTACTAGCTAATCCTGATAATTACATTTATTACTTAAGTAAGTATGATTTCTTTTCTTTCATAGATGCCTATAATACTAAGGATGACCAATATCTTGATGATGATAACATTGTCTATCTCTTTTTAATACCTGACATTAAAAAGAAATTGACTAGTGATAAAGATTATTTTACTATTCCTGAACAAGAATTTAGTTTAGATACAGAGGAAAAGGAGATGGTCTTAGACATCTTAAATGAAAGTGGTAGACAAGTAGTGACGGCTGAGGTACGTATAGAAGATCCTATTATACTTAGGTATGCATTAAATATTGTACTTCGGTATTTTGAGAATTATGATAAGGGTGCTATCAATGATGACATACAAAAACAACTTAATGATTATTTTTTAAATGTCAATAGAAGAGATAGGATACCCCGTTCGGACATTATTGCAATAATAGAAAATGTAGAAGGTGTAGATTCTGTTAATGTATTTTTCATCTCTGAAGCAAATGAAAAAGCAATAAGAGATGGATATTATTTTGTTCCAGTGTACGGCACAGATCCAGCTACAGATCAAAAAGTACTTATAGAGAATAAGAGAATTAAATTAGAGGGTGAAGAAGATCCTAAATTAGGATTAGACGAGTTTGGGGACATAAAAATTGGACCTAAAGATTTAGCCATCATTAGAGGAGGTTGGACGGATAGAAATGATAATTATTATGAAGTCTATCCAAGTGAGAAAAAATTAGGTTCTCTTAATGTATTCTTTAAGGAAGCTATACCTAATGACTTATATTCTAAAACTCAACAGAAAAAGTTTAATGATCTTAAACGAAATAGAGGAACCACAATTGCTGATGGTCAAAATTCCCAAGGGCAAAATACTGGAAGACTTCAGGGAACACCAACCCTTAAGTCTATGAGTGGTCAAGTAAATAAGAATAATTAATGACAGATTCAAGACAAGATAGACGCGTAGGATTTCCAAGTCTTTATGGTTATTCTTCAGAATACTGGGATGTCTTTAAAAATTTAGGATATGATTATGGTGAAAATTTGTTTAAGAGCAGCTTTTCAAATTATATGTTTAGAAATAACAACTTATCCACTTTTTTGGTAGACTACATACAACCCATAATGGTGAAGTATATTAATACTGTAAAGTACATCCGCATCTATTTTAATTATGCAGTACCTAAACACTATCAAAAAATAAACTAAACCTAGTGAACTTGTGGAAACACTTATACTTCTTTGATAAGAACGGAAAGTATTACAACTTTGACTATGATGAGACTTTAGATAAATGGACCGGTGACATTTTTCTTCCTTTAGTTTCAACAGGTTTATATGAGGTGGGTCAAATTTTTGTTCTCGAAGAATTTATTGATAGCAATACTAATACTAAAAAATTCGGATTTCCTCACGACACAGAAGCCTCAGGTTCTGGTTTTGAAGGAGGCTGGGTTTTAGAATGGAAAGATACTACTCCCCCTGAAATATTCTTATTTCAATTTGAAGCTGACTTTGGAGAACCTTGCGAAGAACCACCCACACCTAACATTGAAATTTATGACGAGATAAAAGTCAATCTTGATTTTGACCCTAATCAATTTTATACTACAGGTGGGTACTTAGAAACTTCTCAAATTACATCAGAGGTTCTATCCATTAATTTTGCTATACATTCCTGGAAAGAAAATACATATAAGCGCACTCTCTACATTAGAGATGAAAGTACTGGTAAACTTGTAGGAGAATTTACGGTCTACTGTGAAACAGTTGAGGAAGATGAGAGGTTAAGAGTAATGTGCCAAAACTTTGGTTACCAAGTCTTAGCTAACGATTCAAGTATTTTTAAAGATACTGACATTAATGAAGTACTTCCTGATTGGCAAGAAGTCAATATGAAGAGGAAAGAGATGATGCTCGAGGCTCAAAATATTTATACCTTCTTAGGATCTTATAAGGGACTAGTTAATGCCATCAAATTTTTTGGATATAATAATTTGACTATCAAAGAATTTTGGAAAAATGTAGATAAGACATCACCTCGATTTGGAAAGTATATTCACAGTAATCCTATCCATGCATTTGAGCCAAGTGTCAATTATGATGATATGTCCATCACTCTTCCTAACAAAAAATTTAGGAAGACAAGCTTGTTCAGCTTAATTTATAGAATAAATAAGATTGTCCCTGGTGATTTTGATGATGAAGACTTACCAGAAACAGAAGAAGTATTTGAATATTCTTTAGAGGAAATTCTTATTAAGCTTTACGGTCTTAAACAGAAATTAGAAAAAGATTTTTTACCACTTAATGCTCACATTAAAGATATCATAGGAGAAGCTGATTTCTTTGGATTACAAGAAGTAACAAATACGATAAGTAGGAATGATGCTAACAGTGTGATTGCTGGAATAGATGCAGACTTTAAGTACACACCAGAAGGATGTAATCTTATACAGGATCTAAGAGATATTGATTGTCTCCTTTATCCAGAAACCACTGGGTTTTGCCCTTATCCTCAAAATTTAGTATTAGGACCCTATGGCGAGTGTTGTATTGTTGGAACTGGAAGAGTAGGTTCATGTGTCATTGGCTGTAGTAGTACTATTGACCCGGTACCATTACCACCAATAGGACCTGATCCTTATGGTGTCTTAGGTCCTCCGGTCGATGGAGATAATTTTACCATAGCTGAATTGGCTGATATGTACCTAGCTTACTTTAGTAGGTATGCCCCTAACATTAATACATTAGATTGGGTGGACGGTGAAAGTTCTCATAGGTTACCTGATAAACCAGGGATTCCTGTAGGGGCTCCTATTGTATTAGAAAATACAAGTTTTGGTCAATTGACTTGGGTTGATATAAATTCTACCTGGGATCAATTAGATAACGGTGTGTTTCATAACATTGATTTTGAACCAGTAGACCCAGGTCTTGGAGATGTATTTTCAATCACAGATCCAGCCACAGGAACTGGTGCCTCTTATACTGTAGGTGCTGGTGACACAGCTTTAACTGTAAGAAATAATTTAAGAGCACAGCTTCAAACATTAAGAACTTCTTTTACATTACCTTGGCTCTTTTATGACATATCTAATGTTAATACTCCAAGTGGACCTGCGGTGAGGATTTATGGTACCACTTCTAATAATCTAAAAGCTTCTTTAGTTAAAGGAGAGCCTTGGCACAATTCTGAGTTTAGAAAGGAACAACTACCTGGAACTCTCTTATTTACTTGGGACAGTATTTTGAGAGGGAACTTCCAAGAAATTGAATGGACAATTTACAAAAGTATAGAAGTTGAAGATGCAAATGGTGAACTTGTCAGTACTGTGGAAACTGGACCAGGAGGGGAACCTATATATTATTACAATATAAGGGGTCCTATAGTAGATTATGATAAGCTTCCAATCATCTTACCTTATGTTGGAAATTATTCTGTAGAAATGAAAATGTTTGATCTTTTTAATAATATTTCAAGCAAAGTTAAAGTAGATGAAATATGTATTGAAGGTAGAGAAGTAGAATTCTTAGGATGGTACCAAGCACGAAAATGTGATTATACTTGGACTAGTGAAGGTGATTATGCGTGGGAACCTTATGGATCATATTGGGATTTACCTATACCTCCTAAAACAACTTGGGATGAAGAACAGGCTAGTTTATACGAATCTTTAGACCGGGTAAATGCAATCCTTAATAATTTTGGATTAGGTGTTAACCCAGACTTCACTATACTGAATTGGCAAGATGATGGCAATGTGAGCTGGAGAGGCCCTTACTTTTGGGAAAATTTAGATAAAGGAGATTGGAATGATACGTGCCACTTATGGTGGGACATGTTATCCACGACTGGAGATACCCCTGCCTTTTTTCAATTTGCAGAAGTAATGCCTGACTCTTATTTAACTATAATTGATCTTCATGGAAATAAGGGTGAACATTATTTTGATTTCTCTACTATTACATTAAGGGAGGCTGTTAATCAACTTAACTTAAGCACGGATCCTATCATTCATAAATATATTTACAATTTAGTATTAGATGCATCAAATAATCAAATATTTGTACAAGCAGTTGCAAGATATTTCGGAAAGTATGGAGATTTTGAAAGTGTAGATATACTAGACACACAAAGAGATAGAATATGTAGAAGCCCAATAACTGGAGGTACCATAACAGGAATTGATATATCTACCGGGAATGATTGCGAAAGTATAATTTATAGGAGTGGACAGAGTACGGCTAGTAACCCTACATGGAATACAGCTAAGTTTATTATTGATGGAAAAACTTTACAGAGAATGACTTGGATCATGTTTGTATATGATAATTGTAGAATAGCAAGTAAAACCAAGCCAAAGTGGACCATTAAGAATAACTCAGACCCTCGTGACTCTAATATATATTTTGAGAGTAAATACTTAACTTACCTCTTTAAAGATACAGGTAAGTACACAATAGGATTAGAACTCGAAGATACGAATGGTAATAAATATACCAAAGAAAGAAATATCTTAATAATAAAATAAGAAAGTAATGGCAATAAGCGTAACAGAAATTCTCGGTACTGATTCCTTATCCGGATCACGTATAGTCATAAATGATAACTTTAACATTTTGGCTAACGAAATTAATTCTATGGAGACATATTTTTCTCCATCAGCAGGGACCATCACTAACCTGAATAATTTATCAACTGAAGCACTACGGGTAGGTCTTTCGACCGTAAGGCTTGATATTAATGCTAGTACATTTGATATAATTGCAAATGTAAATGTAGAAGGTGGTGATATAAACCTCAATGGGGGTGGCCTGACAAGAAATAATCAGGACCCACAGACTTTAGATGATGTTTTTGCTGGTCCTAGTATGACAGTCGATGTCGGTACAAGTACCGCACTACCTCCTTATACTGTAGAAAGAGTTGCTAACTCAAATACCGCATCACTTACGGTACAGCTTTGGGATGGTAAAATAGGACAAGAAATATTCTTTGTTTATACAGGTGTTGCAGGTGGAGAAGTCGATATAGTGAGCCCTGGACTTAATCTCGTTTTACCCGGCGCTGGTACCGCTACGATATCTATGAATGACCAAGGACAGTCAGTACATCTACTATGTGTAGATGATAGTACTGGAAATGGAGATTGGTATATAATTGGAGGAACAGGTTATACCGTATCGTAAAAAATAGAATGTAGATGGCAACGACGCCTTTAATCAGAACACCGCAAGTAGACGGCGGGACTTTTTACACGTTCTCGTCAGCAGCTAGAGACCTTTCGAAAACTCTCAACAATGAGAACACTCGGCTGGTCTTTTCCAAATTTGCTTTGCTTAACATTCCTGACTTTAATAAACTTTCATTTACCGATTTTGGTACTTTTGAAAATTACATGCAGTTTGATACAACAGACGGTATGATCTGGAACGGAGGCTTAAAGGCGGATCCTAATGTTAACTGGACAGAGAGTCTTCAAAATTACACTCTTAACTTAGAAGAACTAATATTAAGTGATTCTGATTTTGATCCGGATGTTAAACAATCTCCAGCAGAACGGATATTCTTTAAGTGGCTCAAAGAAACTGGAGCAATGCGATTTCGTGCTGCTACTAACTTAGAACAAGCCGCTGCTGTTACTCGTCCTCTTTTTGTGGAAGAAGACTATTCATGTACAGGAACAGTTCACTATGAACCTGTGGTCAAATATTTAGGAGACATAGACATTGTTAATAATGTTGAAAAAGCTGGTGAAGCTTATACAGAGGTTTATATTAATGTTCCTACTGAGGTGGGTAATACTCCAACGATTTTATTCGATCCTATTGAAGATGCTAACTATCAACCAAGCTTAGCCATACAAGGTGCCAACGAATTCATAGAAGGTAGAAATGCTGCAACAGTACACCCACAAGCACTTTCCATTCTTGCTTTTTATGATGTAGATAATTCTATTACTTATACCGACCCTAATGCGGATTGGATGGATCAACCTCAACCTACCACTACAAATGATGCATATTTTACAGAACCTACAACTTTCTTAGATCCCACTAATGTAGACATTAGAAAATATCCAGCTGATTACGGCAGTCCTGCAGGTTTTGCTGGAGTTGCTTATAGAAGAAGTAGGTTAGACGGAATTACATTAGATTGGAATCCTAATGATTACCAACAAATAACGAGTAACAATACTTTAGCTACTATTCCACAATTTAATGGGTCCGATTTATCAGGACACTTTGAATTCAATGCTGTGTTACTTTATTACGATTTAGTAGATCTAAATAACTCTGATAACACAGTTACAAACTTATATGGAATACTTCTTTTAGATAACATAACTCCAACAACAGATGGTGGATATATACAGAGGTACCCAAAATTCAAACCAAATAAAGTCACTGGTCAAAACGGTAATTCTTTTGGTTTTAAAATAAATTTACGCTTCGATGCTTCTCCTGGAACTGCTGGGATCGATACCATCGTTAACGACTACAATACGTTTTCGATGGGCCTCTTTAGTGATGCTACTGCGCAACTACAAGAATCGGCCAAAATATTTCAAAGGCAACAGTTAGAAATTTCTGACCTTGATCAAAAGATACAAACTTTAGAGAATCAGGTTTCTTCTGTAAGTTCATTAGAATTTTTACAGAATCAAGTGGATAATATGCAGACTCAATTGGATAATGCTTCTTTAGCATTTTCAAGTGGAACTACACTTATTGATCTCATAGCTAAGAATGCCGATGAAATTCAATCAATTGTTAATGGAGAGACATCTCTAGAATTACAATATAATACAAGTGTAGTAAGGGCAGGAACAGGCATCACAGTAGATACTAATGTTCCTAATCAAATAACTCTATCTCTTGGAGTACAAGAATATACTTTTGATACACCTAAGGATGAAGATAATAGTGTTATAGATTTAGACAATCCTCTTAACATAAATGTAGCTACTCCTAAAGTTTTCTTTGAACTTCAGCCCTATACAAACATGTGTAGGATGCATACTATAAATGAAGCAGGAGGAGATCTTTTATTTTACATAGATGATTCTGCGTTTCAGTTTAAAACTGGACAGACTCTTAGGTTGGTATTTGATACTACTCTAGATATGGGATCTAGAAATATCAAAATTTATACTGATTCTTTAAGTAGGCTAAATTCAGGTTCTTATGGGATAGAAGTAGCAGACATAGATAGTGTTGAACTTGAAAGTTCTACTCCAATCATTGAAATTATATGTACGGACCAAGCTCTTCTGAGTTTCGTCTATGACGTCCTAAAATAAAACTAAAATAAATAAATAAAGATTTAGTAACAGAATGGCAGAGCAAAATTCAATACAAACATTTTTACCTGAGTATTTAAGAATGTTCAACAACTCTTTAGAGAGTTTTGAAAAGGTTAATCAAGCCATAACCTCAAGTCGAGATTCAGTAACCGTTGATATACAGAACGATGACGGTACACTTTCACGATTGACTATCCCAAGCTTTGGCTATCTTAAGAATTCAATTAATAGGTTAGATCGTAACTTAGAAACTATAACAAATGTTACAAGTGGTGATAGTTCTATCCGATTAGCGGATGGTACTTTTAGAAAGTTAGTTCTTGCTAAATTACCAGTAGAAGCTCCTGATCTAACTTCTTTAAACAGCATCAACACTTTTGACACAAAATCCAATTGGTTCTTTGAAGGACTGATTAATCCTTTATTGATTGTTACCTTCAATCTAAGTGGACAAGTACCTATAGATACTGAAAGAGCAATAGTCCGAAGATATATTTTAGATGCTAATACTCAAAGTAAGAAAAACTACTTTAAGAATAACTTTCAATCTCGCTCGGATCTAAATTATGATGATTTTATCCAACAGCTCATTAACACTAATATGAGTTATGTTTTAGATGAAGCTGTAACTGATCTTCCTCCTAGAGAAAAGAAATATAGTGGTAACTTTAGCGTTATTAGAATTGATGATGTAGATGTTACCCAGGAAATAAACGGAGTGACTCAAACTACTACCAAAAAGCTATACAAACTTAACAAGATTTCTTATACAGATATAGAGGCTGAATTTCCTGATACTCAAGGTTTGGTGGTAGGAGATTCTGTAGAGGTAGTATCCGATCCAGTCGATACTAGGTATCAAGTTTTACAAGTAGATAGGAGTACAAATTCGATTGTTGTAGAATTAATAGAAGGGTCTAGACCTATACTTATTGGAGCTGATGTGTTGAAAATAGCATCAAGTTCTAATGATATTGTTGACTTAGATGTAAGTATTGGTTTTGATGAAAGATGTGTGGTTTTTGTTAAACCTATTGATCCTCAATCTAAAATACCAGCCGTAAACTGGTCTCCAGGTTCTGGTTTTTATACAAGCGATCTTATCATAATTGATGCTGACGGCGGAGAGCAGACTTTAGCTACATTTTATCAGCAGCAGGCTGTAGACTTTGGGAGAATGTTACTTTCTTTTGCTCAGGATAAAGTGCCTACTTCTAAACAGGGAATTAAGCCAAATGCACCGTTACCAGAAACTCAGGATTTTAAAGTAGTTCTCATAAATGGTCAAGTTACTAATTCAGATGCCATTGTACAATTACAAGATTTGAATAATCAAAAGAATACACTTGAATCTGAACTTAAAGAATATGATACCTCTATCTCTAGTATGAGAACACGGATACAAACTACTAATTATGCTACTGAGGTTGAAAGAGATGCTGATAAGAATGAATTACAAGGTTTAATTACGACTCGTGGTTCTCAAGCTGAGTTATATGCTTCTATAGTTAAAGAAATAGGAGCAATGGGACAGGATAATTCTGTCACGAGTGTTTTACCTAAGTATAGGGCTAGAGGTTTTTGGAGAATGCCAGAACCTAAAAATAGTCCGGCTACAGGAGTACAAGATATTATTAAGTTCGTTATTAGATATAGGTACCTTTCATCGGACGGTGCTGCTAACCCAGTAGAAGAGTTTACATTTAGAGATGGTGTAGGAGACAGTACTGGTGCATTTTCTAATTGGATACAGGTTGAAAGTACAATAAGACCAAGAGAAAAGAATCCTAATACTGGACTTTATGAGTGGGTTAAGATAGATGATGAAAATGCAGAGGCAGTAAACATTAATCAATTAGACATCCCAGTAAGAAAGGGAGAAATTGTGGAAGCACAAATCAAATCAGTTTCTGAAGCTGGGTGGCCAGGTAATCCTTTAATGAGTGATTGGTCTGAAGCTGTGAGGATAGACTTTCCGGCAGATTTAAGCTCGGACAGTGCTGTTGAAACTATTATGGCTGAGAATAAAGAAGATTTAGCTCGCATTTCGTTAGAAGAAGATTTAAACGAAATGGGAATACAAGATCACTTAAGTTCTTCTTTTACAGCAAATACTCAATATTTTGCTCACGGTACTACTGCCATAGCTTCTGGTTTTTTATCAGAGAACCAAACACCTATTGATTTATTTACCACACTTGTAAACATACAAAATCAACTAACTGAATTTTCTGAAATTCTGAGAGTGTTGAGTGGAGAATTGGCAGTAACTTTAGTGGATGAACTTGGAAATGCTACTCAACTTAAGAGGAATACTTTAACCAAGATTTTTGCTGGATATTATGCACAAGAGGTTGCAGATTTAGATGACCCTCGTGGTGCTATAGTAAGTAAAACATTCTACATTAATTTAGCTAACTCCGAACAGACGACCTTACAATTAATATCTAGAGTTTCAGGGAATAGAAAAAGGATGACAAAAGAATCTGAGAATCCTACACAAACGACGGCAGCCATACAAAATGGAACAGCCATCATTCCGGCTATGTATGATTGGTTAGATAATTTTCCGGATCAACAGAGTACAGGTACACCAACATATACCACAGACGATAGTGATTACAATACAATGAGGAAATATGATTTAGTTCCTATTTTACTGACAAATCCTTCTGTGACAGCAGTTGATCAATTCGGACAAGATGTTTCGATGCCACCTTACCAATCTGCTCAAAATAAGGGGCAGTTTATTTTTAGCCGATTTAATGATGTTTCATCAGAAGATGCATTTTATAGTTACTTTAACCCAGAGGGAGAGTATGTGATTAACTTAGATACAGCCGAAACTTTTTCTACATGGAGTTCAACAAGTCCTATTGCAACACCAGGAGAATTTATTTGGGGAGGGGAATTTGATAATACAAATGCTCCTACTACTTTACCTGCAACTTCATGGAATGGAAGTTTATTAGGTGTACATATTGAACACCCTATTGTTGCTACTTATGGCGCCTTTAAAGAAACTTATGAAAACCAAACACAAGATACTTCTACAATAACACCACCCAATGGGCCATGGGATGCTAGCGGTCAAACCATAAGTGGTACCCAAGGTGGGGCTGAAGTTTTATTTAGACAATCTAAGTTTGCACCTCTTAAATCCGGAGAGGTTTTAGCTAGAGGTGGGGCAGGAAAAACTCAAAATATTTATATAAATGAAAATGTGGTTGACATAGCGGCTCAATTTGGAGGAAATATTTATGGAACAACAACGCCTCCTATAAGTTGGCCTGCAAATATTTCTATTCCTCCTAGTGGAACACAAAGCCTGGAACCTAGCCCTTCCTTAAATTATGATGGTCTTATAGGTGTTGT
>Ga0256397_1000005_pt1 | contig 27356 bp, 31 predicted proteins | sample KryLIviralmetaG_2_FD_191189 | JGI IMG/M metagenome (GOLD analysis project Ga0256397, IMG submission 191189) | Seawater viral communities from deep brine pools at the bottom of the Mediterranean Sea - Kryos LI F3 | ecosystem: Environmental > Aquatic > Marine > Bathypelagic | place: Mediterranean...
GGCGTTATTTAGATGAATTAGAATTAGATGGAGATATTTACCGACTAACGATACCACAGAGTAAGTATCTTATAACGCTAATATCAGTGGTAAATTATAACACATACCAATTAAACGATACCACAGACGAAACAGCAGAAGGACAGCAGAAGGACAGCAGAAGGTACAGTAACAATAAGAATAAGAAGAATAAAAAGAATAATACTCTTGCGACTTCCGTCGCTAAAGAGAAAAAAATAAAAAAAAACAACAAACCTGTAAGTTTAGAAGAATTTTGTAAATCGATGCGGACTAGTAAAAGAAAGGCACTACACATCATCGCCGAGTGGGCGGAGACAGTTAAGCCTGAATTTTCCACCTACGGGCAATGGCAGGTTTTTATGAAGAGAAATCTAAGACCCGCCTCATCGCTAGAGGCATTTTCTCAAAATCAGATGGAGAAAGCATATCGAGATATTTTATCAGACTCCGACAACTGTAAAAAATTCAAACCAACACTTGAAACAATAATTAAATATCTAACAAAATAATATGGCATTCAACCCAAACCAGACATTCGATAGATTTGAGATAGGTTATGTAATCGTAGACGGCAAGAAAGAAGAGTACTGGACTAATATCGCTATCAGCCATATGAATGGCAATATGAGAAATGAAAAATTATTAAAAATGACAGACTACGAATTAAATAAATTAGTTTTCTTAGATGAGAATACAGTCTTAACCGAAGAATACATACGACCGGATAATGTAGACATCGCGAACCAACAAGCGGGCAAAAAAGGTGAAATATATGACGCACCACATCGAGGTGTGGTAATATTGCAATATCGAGAAGCGCGAAAAACAAAAAACATATCACCCGAACAAATGACCGACAACAGAAAAGCACTTGAAAAACTAAAACAAGACTTACAGAGAAAGCAAATAATAAAACGCAATATATGCGTAAAATAAAAAAACCATATGCTAAATGCATTGCATTAGCTAAACTTATAGCAAAAGCACGAGATGACTACACATCAATTAAAAGCGGCCAAAAGGACAGAACCGTTGGCGGCAACAAACAGATACACGCTTCGCACATCCTCGGTACTGGATCACACCCTAAGCTGGCGACATATCCAGTCAACATCAAATGCTTAACTGCGACAGAGCATATGCTATGGCACTCATCACCTACCGAGAGCGGATGGTTTAGAGAGAAGTATCCGAACTGGTATCGTCAAGTAGATGAATTGAGAATTGAATTGGAAGAGAATGAGCGTGGGACGATTGTTATTGATTATCAAAAGCGTTACTGGAAATTAAAAGATGTGTTAGATAAATTAAATATATGAAAAAAATAACTATCGAAGAAGCCTTCAAGAAACATTATAGTATATGCAGATGCTGTAAAGGTCAGGCTCGCCCAACTACTGAAAAATATGAAGGCAGATATATTTATGTTTGTAATTGTGGTTGCAGGTTTCCGATGATACCAACAACAAAAGAAAACATTGATAATTTTAAAATTTTCTTAAAGAATAACATTGCTATAACTTCGGACGGTGAGATGATAAAGATGTATAAAAAATGCACACAAGAAGCAATCAACAAACACTCTTGACTAATGTTAGTGAAGTGCGATAATGGAATTAAGGATAAGTGGTTTCCTGTGCTATGCATATCTCGCACAAAACACCAGTAGACTAATCACGCTCGGAGGAGACGATTTTTGGGGTGGCTCCTCCCGTCGTGGTCTAATATGTTAACTATTGCGTCCCTTTTTTCAATTTACTTCCTGCTTAGTGGAATTGGCAGGGAGGCAATAATTAATATATATGCAATGCGAAATTTGTTATAAAGAATTCAAAACAAATAAACCTTGGTGGGAATTATCACAATTTGGAAAGATAACCTGTTCAGCAGATTGCAGACGACGAGCGAAAGAACTTTACGATCCTAATGCATTCAGAACTTTTAAAAATACCTAATATGTTCACTCTCGGATTTTTAACTGGAATTGCCCTGTGTTGCTTTCTAATAGTCTTAGAGGTATTACTTATCAGAATTAGTGGCAAAACAGTTGTAGACGGCTTGTGTGGCGTTGTGGAGGGTGTTAGGAATGATAAAAAGGGAAAGATTATTGAAAATAAAACATTAGAGGCATTGGATGTTGAGGAGTGGGTTGATAATTTACCGAATAAATAATTTATGAAGCCATTACAAAAAAACATAATTCTACAAGCGGAAAAAAAAGACACTATTTCGAAGAGTGGCATTATTATTCCCGATACTGTCGATAAAGAGAGTCCAGAAACAGCTAAAGTGATTGAAATTGGTAAAGATGTGAAAGAGATAGCGGTCAATGATATTGTTATTTTCAAGAAATGGAGTGCTAACGAAATTGAGATTGACACAGAAAAATACATTGTAATAACGGAGGATGACGTTATGGCTATTGTATGAGTGAGTTCCAACAAATTTATGATAACAAGGTAGCTGAATTACAAGCAAAGCGGATTGCCGCTAAAGAGCGAACAGAAATTGACACAGAGCCAACAAATAAATATATCGACTTCTATTGCAAGCAATGCGATGAAGATATGAGATTATTAGCACGAAAAGGTTATACTAGATACAGAGGCGGACGATGGTTCTATCGGGCTTTCTGTGAGAAATGCGATAAAGAGTTGATACGACGACTTACCGATAAAAAAAATGACCCGTATTTTGCAGAAAGTAAAAGATTACGGAACGACAGAAAGAAGTACTGGAAGCAATTATTGCAACGGAATGATCCACGATTCAAGAGAGTTTATGGCGATTGGGAGTTAGCTGAGGAGCGTGAGCGTGAGAATGAATTAAGAACTAATTTTGATAATAAATAATTTATATGGAAATAGGAAAAGAGTATATATATATTACAGGAACTAAGATGTTTTTAGTTGAGGAGCAGGAATATTCTGTTAAAGATGTTGGAGAAGGCGATACGCCTGAAACAGCCAAGGTATATATTTTTCATTGGGCTGATGACAAGGGGTCTATTAACGCTCTGCAGTTAAAGCAAGAGCAGATTGATAAATTGATAAAATAGGATATGGGAGATGAAAGCTTGAAAGAGAAATCAAACTGGGGTGGAGCAAGAGAAGGATCTGGACGACCAGAAGGATCAAAGAATAAGGCTACAAAAGAGCGTCAAGTCGTTGAACAGGAAATGAGGAGTAGGGTTATGAAAAGTGCTGGTAAACTATTGAATAGCCAAATAAATCTAGCCCTAGGCACACAGATGTTATTTAGAATTGATAAGGATGAAAAAGGAAATAATAAGAAGCCTGAACTTGTTACAACTCAGGAAGAGATTGAGGATTATCTAGCCGGAGAGACTGATAATAACGGTTCTTATTATTTTATTACCACAGCACAACCAGATAATAGGGCGTTAGATAGTTTATTAGATAGAACATTTGGTAAGTCTGTTCAAAGAACTGAACTTACAGGGAAGGACGGTGCTGATATTTCTACAAAGGTTGAGATAAACGATTCACGAGCACAAGAAATTACAAAGGAGTTTGAATATAAAATAAAAGAGGAATTTCTAAACAATGAGCAAACTTAGCGAGTTGTCGATTATTGCATGGATAATTGAGAACGACATTAAGACCGAAAGCGGTAAACCGTATAATATACGGGGGCATTTGTTTTTATATGATATTCTAACTGATTGGTCACCAAAGCAGGTTTGGTTTAAAGCCGCACAAGTTGGCGGTACTCTAGCCGCCGCCTTAAAAAGTTTATACGCAGTAAAGACGCTTGGATTAGATTCGATATACACCATGCCGTCAAAGACTGATGTAAATACATTGGTTGGCGGTAAGATCAACCGAATGATTATCCATAATCCAATTTTAAAAAAATGGATAGCAAATAAAGACAGCATCCAAGAGAAGCAGGTAGGCAACAACATGATTTATTATCGTGGAACGACCACAGAACAGCAAGCCATCTCCGTTACATCTGATTTGAATATTCACGACGAGGTTGATCGCAGTATGCAGAAGATCGTCAGTATGTATCACTCGCGTTTAGATCATTCCGACTATGCGTGGGAATGGTATTTCTCTAATCCGTCAGTAGATGGTAATGGCGTAAGCAAATATTGGAAGAGATCAGATCAAAAAGAGTGGTTTATTAAATGTCCTGAATGTGAGAAAGAGCAATACCTTAAATGGCCAGAGAACATCTGCCGTGATCGTAAAGTATTTCAATGCCAATATTGTAAGACTGAATTGAATAATGAAGATAGACGCGTAGGACGCTGGGTCAAAAAATTTAAAGATAGAGAGTTTAGTGGTTATCATATCTCGCAATTAATGGTCGAATGGAAGTCAGCGAAGGATATTATTCACGAACACGAAACACAGTCAGAGGAGTATTTTTATAACTTCGTTTTGGGTCTGCCGTATATTGGAAGTGGTAATAAGGTAATGCCTGACATGATCTTTAGGAATTGCACGCAAGATGTGAACGATCAAGAGCATGTGATAATTGGTTGCGACAGCGGAATAAAAAAACATTTCGTTCTTGGCAACGATGGCGGTTTATTCTATTACGGCGTAACGGAGGATTGGGGAGATATTGCGAGACTTTTACGACGATACAAGAAATCTATATTGGTAGTTGATGCTATGCCGGATATAACCGGACCACGTAGATTGCGTGAAGAGTTCAAGGGACGAGTATTTTTGAATCACTACGCAAGAGATCGCAAGACAATGCAGTTGATTCGTTGGGGCAAGGAAAAGGAGTATGGGAATGTTCTATCCGATCGTAACCGTATGATCCAGTTGGTGATTGATGAGTTTACTGATGAGCGAATACCGCTAGAAGGCACACAGGGCGACTGGGAGAAGTTCTTTGGACATTGGGACACGTTGTATCGAATGAGTGATACTGACAGCATTGGATCACCAATATTTACATGGGAGAGTACGAATGATAATGATCATTACGTGCATGCAACAACGCTATGGCGTATCGGTATGGATCGCTTTCATACAGGTGAAGCTAAGTTTATTCGAGCTAAAGAACATAAGAAGATTCAATCTGCACCAGTTATTGAGCATGACGGCACAGCACGCATAATTCCAGGAGAGGATTATAATTGGGATCTATTCTGAATATGTCTGATTTTGACACACCTATATATATTTCAAAAATTGACGCTGAAAAGTATCAGCTATTCTTAAAGCATTTTGATATGTTTAAGATGTTATTACAGCCAGAGGTATTGGATATTAAAGGCGGAAAGATAATCATGCACTTTGATGGGCAAGGAACATTTAAAGGTATACAAATAGAGAAGTGGATTAAGCCCTGTTGATAATTTCTTGCTTATCCATTCATTACATAATATTTAAGGTAAAAAAATAAGCTAGAAATCAGTTTTCTTTACAAAGATTTTTAATTCTTGTTCAAATTCAGTTATATGGAAAAGATCACGTGGTTTTTTTGTTAACTTGTAAGAAGCGTTTGCGCCTTTTTCCATAGAGACTAACTTACCAGCTTTACCTGTTGAAATATCAGCCTTTGACCATAAACCAAAAAAAAGTTCGTTTGGGGTAACGCCAAGACACAATACAGCGTCGTAGGGTCTGTGATAACGTAAATGATTAAACTGAAAACTGCCATTAGTGTCCTCTGTTGCTGTTTTCAGCTCAAATTTGATACCTTGAATCTCGATATCCCAAGGACTTTGTGTTTTTCTAGTCCCATCTTTCCGTAACGGAAAATCGCATTGGATTGATAATGCATTGCATAATTCCTCGATAAAATCCTGCCCCACACTTCCAACTTTAGTATTTGATACAATTTTAATACCGATAAAATCGCCATTATCCCATTTTGGGTTATTGACATTTTTTCTAAGAGCCTCAATAAAAAGAGTTTTAAAATCAGGTAAAGACATATTATTTAAGGTTATCCAGTAAAGCAAATTTAATATGATACATGGAAATATGTCTACAATTATGAGTTGCTAAATTACTATACTCATTCCAATCTATAGTTTTTAATATATTTTTTATTTTTCTTTTATCTTTCTTAAATATAATTCCGTAACCGCAACCATATTTCACCTTTGAAAAATCATTAACCAACACAGGATGCTTGCTAAAATAAGACCTTTGCAGAAAAGTATTGCAATCATCTATTTTTTTCATTCCACACAATCTTTCTTTTCTTAAATCAACAGTAAATAAATCAATAAATTCATCAGCCTTGCTTAGATCTGGCAATGGCGGAGCTTCTCCTTTTTTCCATATTTGCCATAGAGTATTCACTTGCTTTATTTCACCGTCGGGCAAAACAAATAAATCTTTTGGCAATCTTTCTGAATGTACAAGCGTCATTCCTTTTACTCGATTCTTTGGGCTACCTTTCCCGTCGCTCTGAAAAGACATCGGTAGAATAAATCCCACATAATCGCAAAATTCAGCCGTCTTGTTTAGGAAAGCTAAAGCTAACCAACCCCTATATCCAAAAGGTGGATTACCGATAGCGATACAAGGTCTTTCATCTGTATGGTTCGGCTCCCAAGTTAAAAAGTCCTGTTGAATATATTCTTTTTTATATCCTTCAACATCAATACCAATACGATTCTTTTTAGGTAAAAGATTATAAAATGAACCCGTGCCAGCACTCGGCTCAATCATCTTATAATTGTTTAATACAACCTTTTCCTTTTTTAAAAAGTTTTGCAAGGAACCCCAACAATACTCTGCCACTTCTGGCAAAGTATTAAATTGATCTAAGCTAATCTCACGATCGCGAACCCAGTCTGGTATTCGGTCTGTGTTTGCCCAAGCTTTATCTCTAATACTGGTAGCGTTCATAATTAAAGTATATCCTGAAATTGAATTTCTAGATACCCCCCCCTGTGGAGAAAAAAAATGTGTTATACTTTCATCATGATCCCAACAAAAAAGCAACAATTTTTCTCAACTCTCAAAACTATTATTACACAATCGCCTTTAGCAGAGAAGAAAACCGTTCCCTGTCGCTGTGCCTCATGTTGTAATGCCAAACAAAAGCGTCGAGGTAAGACTGTAAGTGCTTCTTAGAGACTGTTTTATACGTTCCTTTAGTTGAACGTTTAACATGCCCCCAAAAGCTCTCAATATGGTTGATATGTATTCCATTGCGTGAATACTCTCTTTTTGAATGATTGACTGTATGGCGGTTATAATCACTTGCTACCTTGTCATAACTATTATTTGAATCAGTCATTAGTAAAGTATTCTCTTTGAGAACATTATCCTCAAGAAATGTACCAAGCGTTGACGCTGATAGATTATCAACTTTCTTAGCTCTAATTTCTCCACCTCGTTCAACTGCTCCTACTACTTTGCTTTTAGCTTTTATTACTTTACTCTGATTTTCGTTATAAGTACCACCATCGCCTTTTCCGCCAATAAACATTTCATCTACTTCAACCTGCCCATTAAGAGGGGAGGTATTTTGTTTCAAAGACTTTCTAATCAAGTGAAGAATACGCCACGCTGTCTTATAAGTTATACCTAGCTGTCTTTCTAGTTCCTTGGATAGGTATGGATAATTTTCACTTGCATATATGCAATATGTGTGCATTGTGATATTATAAAATCATACAGTTCCAACCCAACAACGGCGAACTAATATTAAAGTTAGTATATATGAGCCTTTGGGATAAATTGGGATTAAACAGCGACACAAATAAAGTAAAAAGCACCACCGTAAGACAGGAGGGTGTTGTTTCTGATTTTGAAGACGAATTGACTTTAAAGATTAGTGATGAGGATTTGATTATAAAAAAGAATAAATGGCAGTCAGCGTATAAAGCATACGAAGGACAATTACAACCTAGGTGGAGAAAGAACAATGATTATTGGCTAGGAAATCAAGGTGATGATAAAACAACGAAAGATAATATCATTTTCGAATCGTTAGAAACTTTCTTGCCTATCGCTACACGACGCAATCCAGAGCCAACGGTCAGGACTGACAATACCGAAGAAGGGAAAGAGTTATCACGAATGGTTGAAGCTCAGTTATTCACCATTGCAGATAAACGAGCATTACGATTGAAAATTAAAGACGCAGTACGACATTGGTGTACATATTATATCGGTGTGATGAAGATAGGCTGGAATTATATAGAGGACGAGATTGATTATTATGTGGTACGACCAGATAAGATGATTCTCGATCCGTCCGCTAAAATTATTCAAGGGCAGTATAAGGGTGAGTATATCGGAGAGATACGAAAGGATAAAGCTAATACTCTCATTAAAAGATTTCCAACTAAGTCAAAATTTATTACAGATTTAGTTGAAAAGAAGAAAGCTACTAAGTTGCAATACATTGAATGGTGGACTAATGAATATACATTCTGGACATTAGAAGATGAAGTATTGGCAAAAGTACGCAATCCGCACTGGAACTACGACAGCACAGAGGAATATACAGATGAATTTGGAGACACGCTTGAGCGTGAGAATATTGGTAAAAATCATTTCAATGTTCCGCAAATACCTTATGCTTTCTTATCGGTATTCTCAACAGGTAAACAACCACACGATGAGACAGGATTGATTGAGCAGTCTATTCCATTACAAGACATTGTAAATAAGCGAATGGATCAGATCGATAAGAACACAGACAGCCTGAATGCAGGATATGTGTTCAGTGGAAATGTGTTTAATGACGCAGAAGCACAAAAAGCGGCGAACACATTGAGAAAGGGTGGAAACTTGCTTGTTCCTGGAGATATCAGTTCGTCATACGCGAAAGATAGTGGAACACCACTACCAACACAAGTTTATAACAATTTATTAGATGTACGAGATGAGATAAGAAACATCTTCGGAGTACGCGGTTCATCGGCTCAAGGAATGATGAATGAAAAGACTGTACGAGGAAAGATTGAAATTAAAGGACAAGACGTTGATCGTATTTCGCTTATTTCAGACTATTTAGAAGAGATGATTGATTATGTTTTTAATTGGAGTGTACAGATGATGTATGTCTATTACGATGAGGTGCATACAGCGTCAATTATCGGAAAAGAGAAAAGCGAAGAATACTTTGAAATTCAAAAGGATGATTTTGACAGGAAAATTCTAGCAAGCGTTAAGGAGGGTTCAATGCTACCAAAGGACACGCTCACACAACGCAATGAGGCGATTGATTTGTGGGGTGCAGGAGCATTAGATCCTATTACATTTTTTGCACGATTAGATTTCCCTAACCCAGAAGAAACGGCAGAGCGATTGTTTAAATGGCAGAGTGATCCAGGATCATTATTTAGACAGCAACAGCAACAACTAGTAGAGGGAGAGCTTCCAATACAGGGAGCATCAGACTTAGGAATACCAGCAACGCCTGGAGGTATGCCATCGCCAGAACAGATGGCCCAACAACAATCTTTACCGCAAGTACCACAGACACCTGGAGTACCTGCAATTAGATAGTTCTCGGACTTATAACCGTGCTAATAAACTTGGGTTCTTAGATCCCATAATAAAACTACGCTATGTCAGTAAGCGACTTTTTAGACGGAATTACCAATGAAGGAGACGATAATAATTTATTTGGTATACCTCAAGAACAGGTGAAAGATGTACCTGCAACTGAATCAGATGATAATAAATCAGAAGATGAAGAAAAAGAATCAGAGAAGTTAGAAGAATCTAAGGATAAATCAAAAGATGAATCCAAAGATGAATCCAAAGATAAAATTAAGGAGAAGGAAACGCCAACTTCGGACGGCGAGAAGTCAGAGAAGTCAGAAGATAAAACAGAAGAAAAATCAGACGACAAATCAGACACCGATGCAAAACATAAGTTCCCTCCCCTACACGAGCATCCACGATTTAAAAAGGTCTATAAAGAGAAAAAAGAAAAAGACCGAGAAATCGAGGAGCTAAGAAAAGAGATTGAAGAAATGAAATCTCAACCTAATAAACAACCTACAAACAAATCAACGGAAGTACCCGAGTTTGCAAAACAAATGGGGTATACGTCGGACACTTGGGCTACTTTCCAACAACAAGAAGCTGAACGAGAAAGTAATTTAAAAACTTCATTAAAAAAGGAATTAATGAAAGAGTTGAAAGCTGAGAATGAGGCTAACGCTACGAAGCAAGCTGAAAGTCAGCAGAAGACAAATGAATTTTACGAGCTTGAAAAAGCACGTGTACGAAAAGAATTTGACTTAAATGATTCTGATATTAACAGCGTAATGAAATACGCAGTTAAACATCAACCAACCGATTTATATGGAGCGATTGATATTGAGAAGGCTTACTATAAATGGGCGTTATCAAACAAGAAGTCTGACAAGATTGATAAAAAGAAGAAGGTAGCATCGATGATGAATCCCAGTGAATCAACATCAGACGCACCTAAATCCGATATTAAGTCTTCCGAAGATTTGCGAAATACCGATTGGTACGATTTAGTGTAGGACTAATAATAAAATATGGCATTCAGTAACAGAGTTCAAACAACAACTCGCAACTATCTCATGCCGAAGGTAGCTGATACAGTTTTAGCAAGTAATGTATTCGCTACTCGCATGTTAGCACGAGCAAAGAAATGGAGTGGGAAACAAATGGAGTTTCCGGTTAAAGTTTCTAAAAACACAAACGGCGGATCTTTCAATGGTTTTGATACATTCTCAACCACAGCAACAGATAACCGTGTAAAACTAGCTTACGATCCAAAGTATTACCACCAAACTTCTTCCCTTCCATTAACTGAAATTTCAGTGAACGAAACAGAGGATGGAGTTATAAAACTTTTAGCTCTGACACTTGCGTCAGATACACAAGATATGGCTGACTCTGTCGGTGATCTTTTCTATGGAGACGGATCAGGTAAAGATTTCTTGGGACTAGAAGCAATTGTTGATGACGGAACAACCGCAGCAACTATTGGTGGACTATCAAGAACAACTTACCCTACATTGCAATCAACAGTTACATCCAGTGCAACGCTAGGACTAGACACAATGCGAACTTCACTAAACGCAGCAAAGTCAGGTTCACAGAAGCCTTCTTTGATTGTTTGTGATGAGTCAGTATATGGATATTACGAGCAACTACTACAACCACAAGAGCGAATCGTTAAGAATGTAGGACTAGCTAAAGGACTTAAAGGTGGTACAGGGTTCACCGGATTGGATTACGCTGGTATTCCAGTTCTAGCTGACGAGAAAGCAACAAGTGGCGTTATGTTCTTCCTTAATGAAGACAACTTATTTTGGACAGCAAATAAGATGAAAATGACAGAAGCTATCCAGTATTCACCGGTTGCAATTACAGGTAATGACTATAAGGGAGTTAAAGGTCTAGGGTTCTCTTGGAGCGGTTGGATTAAACCGGCTAACCAAGCAGCAATCGTTGGACACACTTACCTTGGTGGTAATTTGATGACAGATAATCCAAAGCGACATTCTAAGATTACTGACATTGCAGGAGTATAGTCATAATTTAATTCACAGATAAAAAAAAGATTATGGCACTAGAATATTCAAACTACAGTCCAGCTATTAAAGCAGGAGCAAAGGTAGACGCTGATGTTGATTACACAGACTCTGTTAACACAACTGATATTAAAGATGGTGCAGTAACAAATGATAAAATTGCAGATGGAGCTATTGACATTTCATCTAAAATTGCAGGTGATGTTGTTGGATCAAATAACATTGACGCTTCAGTAGTTAAAATAATAAATGTAAATATTTCAGCTACTCAAGTTAAAGGACTTGCAGGTACACCATTTCAGTTAGTTCCACCTCCAGGACCAGGGAAAGGAATTATATTTGAAGGAGCATCGTTGAAATTAGTTTATGGTGGAAGTAATGGGTTTACAGAGTCAGGTGATAACTTTGTCGTTCGATATACGAACGGTTCAGGTGTAATTCTTTCAGAAACAATTGAAACAACTGGATTTATCGACCAAGTTGCGAACACAGTAACTGTAGCAATTCCAGCAAAAGACACTATTGTTGCTCAAACAGGAATTGAAAATCAAAAATTAGTTCTTGATAACACTGGGTCAGAAATTGGTGGAAATGCAGCGAACGATAACGAGGTTAGATTGACAATCAAATATCGTGTAATTCAACTTTAATTCAAATTAAATAAAGATATATGGCACAATTAGGAACGCCAATTACAGTCTTACCTAATGATGTTTATGACATCTCCAGCGACGCAAAGGTGGATGTAGGACAGTTGGCAGTAACAGCGGACGGTAAGAAATACCGATACGCTCAAGCAGGTGGAACAGCTCTAGCAGCGGGAAAACTTGCAGTAACAGCAACACAGGTTGCTAATCATGAAGATATGGCAGTTGCATCAGCTGCAGCAGTTGGAGCTAAAACAGTTACAGTAACTCTTGGAGCGACAGAAGCAACGGCAAATCAGTATACCTGTGGTTACTTGGTAATCAATAACGAAGCAGGAGAAGGAATTGCATATCGTATTGCTTCACATCCAGCAGCAGAGTCAGCGGCATCTCTAGTGGTAACACTTGAGGACAAAGCAGGCGTGCAGGTCGCCTTAACAACTTCATCAAAAGCATCGCTTGTAAAAAATAAGTATTCAGATGTAGTTATTTCAGCATCCGATCAGTTGGATGTACCAGTTGGAATTCCTAATGTAGAAATCACAACAGAATACTACGGTTGGCTACAGGTTGGTGGAGCTTGTTCAGCATTAGCTGACGAGACACTCGCTATCGGAGCATCACTTACTATTGGTGATTCGACGGGTGGAGCAGTAGGAACAGCAGACGCATCAGGAGAACCTATTGTAGGTCATGCGTTCCAAGCAGGAGTAGACACAGAATACCGATTGGTAGACCTGTGCATTGACTAGTTAATAAACTTGCGGTAGGGGAGAGGTGAGCCTCTTCCCCTTTGGGTGCTAATAATTAGACTCACCCACTAATAAAAAAGATATATGGCAAAAGCAATATTGTTTAACAATTACACAGATGAGGATTTTACTCATAACTTCGATAGTGAACCCTGGACATTTAAAGCAGGTGAATCAACACGATTACAAGAAGGAATCGCACGCATGATGGCGAAACATCTAGTAGATAGAGAAATGACAAAAGATAAAATGCCTCTATCAGACGGTAGTCGTAAAAACTATTTGGCTAAAATTCTTATTGAGGACAATGTTATTGAGGAAGATTCAGATGTGAAGTTAGAAACAGCAATGCTAAACGAGCAAACAAAAGAAACAGAAGAGACAGATAATAAATGGATATGTGAGATTTGCGGATTTGAGGCAAAGACAAAAGCAGGACTTACTGCACACATGCGAAAGCACAATACAGATGATGAAAAATTTGAAGGATTAGAATAAATGCGTCTTTTAACAGTAAAACAAGTCAAAGATAGAAAAAATAAGCGTAATGAGGATTTGCGTGTAGCTTCTAATAAAATAACGGAAGCGTTAATTGAGCGAACAAATAAGATGAATCGACTTGACGCTTCCTATAAGACACGACAAGCCGATTTAACAGCGAAATATCACAAAGAGGTGAAACAATACACATTACAGTTAAAAGAGTTAGACAGCGAAGTGCAGATATTAGAAAAAAGAAAAAGAGAGGCGTTAGGGCCATTAAAGGAATTTGAGCAAGAGCTAAATGACAGACGAGATGAGCTTAATAATCGAGAAAATAATACAAACACAGAAAACGAACGACTGGAAATATTGCAATCATCTTTATCGACCAAAACAAATCAACTCGATACACAAGAGTTATATATTGAAAAGCAAATAAAGGTTTTGGATAAACGACAAAAAACATGTGAGAAAGATGAAAAACAAGTCAAAAGACGCAGGCGAGATGTCGCAACGCAATCAGATAGTTTGCAAATACAATCAGAAAAACTGGCTAAGAAGTCAGAAGAGGTTGATAAAAAGAACAATGAAAAGCAAAGAGAAATAAAAGCATTATATCTTAATCTCGATGAGAAAAAATCAAAACTTGATAAGCAGGAAAAGATAATCGTCAGTGAGCGTGCAAAAGTAGATAGTATCGTTCAAGAATTAAAAGATAAGAGCTTATGGCAAAAATAGATGGAAATAGAGGCTATGTATCAATGGCAATAACAGACGATGTCAATGAAACGCCCACAGCTTTACAAGTTGATTCTACAACCGGACGATTACTTATAGAAATTGCAGAAATAGTTACAACATCAACACCTACATTAACTTGTAAACCTGTTGATGGAAACAGTGAATATGTATCAACTGCAGTTACAGACGACGCAAATCTTGATGAAGTTCCTTTAATGGTTGATAACCGAAATAATTATTTATTCATAGATATAATTTAATATGGCAGACGAACGAGCCAAAATCGACGTAAACAGAGAAAAAACACTTTTAGCTGTAAAACAAAGCGATGGCGAAATAAGACGAGTGAAAGTAAATGACAGCGATGAACTATTGATAGCTGGAGGTGGAGCTGCAGAAGGCACAATTGGAGATACAGCACCAACAGTAGCAAATCAAATAGGTGGAGAAACTGTATCATCACAGCCACCATCTACAGCAGTTGGTAAAATAGTAAATCTCATCACAACTCAATTTAAGGAATTGATTATAGCGGGGTACGACTATACCAATAACCTAATCCGAACAAGCGAAACAGACCCGCTCAACGAGAAATATGAAAACAATTCAATAGATGTAGATACTAGCAATATAACCGCAGACACTCATTATTACCCTACAGCAGACGGAGCGGTAATTGACGGCTATCAAGACCACTCACTAACAGGAAAGTTTATCGATGTAGATGGTGATTTAACACTTTCACTTGAAGTTTCAAATGATGAAAACTCCGCAACGGCAGATTGGAATGAAGTTTATTTCTACGATAATAATGCAGACGCAGTTGTAAACAATATTACGGTATCGAACAGCACAAAGCTATTCTCGTTATCATTGAGTGATATGAATTTTCGACGGTATCGTTGGGTAGTTGTAGCAAGTGGTGCGACTAATACAGTCATCTTAAAGGGAAGGAATAAAGCTTTATGATAAAATCAACACCATTAGAAATTAACGAAACAAAGCGAACAGAGATGGTGGCTCAAGCAAAAAAAATACACACAAAAACAATGGAAAAAAAAGAACTAATGAACGCTCTTGAAAAGCATTACACTGCTAAAAATATACATTATACATCAGCTCAACTTGGAGATATTGTTTTACAAGTAGAAAATGATTTAATCGAAAACGATTTAATTGAATAAATATGTCAGTAATCCAACAACAACTTACGGCGGGAAATTTAAAGCGTTGGTATAGATTTAGCGACGGTACTTTGTTGGACTTGACACAGAATGGAAGTAAAGGAGTAGTTTCAGGAACGATGAAATTTAACGGACTTGGAATGCTCTTAGATGGAATTGCAGATAGTATTGAACTTGACGATTTAGACCTTACCACCAATCTAACAATTATCGCCAGAATAAAGCCTTTCGAGTTAGACCACGCAGGGGGTGGAAACGAGCCTCGTATTTTAGAAAAAAATGGTGCTTATTCTCTTTATATTGATAGTGGTAAAAAATTAATAGCGACAACAGAAGGGATAAGCGATACAAGTCAGACAAGCGTTGGAGAAGTAGATACAACGGAAATATCAGTTGTCGGCACAACGCTAGACTCAATGGCAGGAGAACGCAAGCTATACATTGACGGTGCTTTAGACTCTACCAATACAGGACTTACAGGAACGATAACGGAGAATGCTAATAATATTTTTATCGGCTCAAATGGAGTTGGTAATTTTTATAATGGAATTATTGCAGAAATTCTTGTGTTCAATTCGACACTAACAGACACAGAAGTGTCAGATATCACAGATGAATTAAATACAAATATAGAAGACTCTAGGATAATGATACATTCTCAACAGAACGGCTATTATAATACAGATGATAGTGCGTTATTATGTGCATTAGAATACGATGTCGCGACCGGAGATATTGAAGATTTAACAGGGCGAGGAAATGATGCAACTATTACAGGAACAGGGATAACGGAAAATAGCGAAATTGGAAAAGCGACAAGATTTGCGTCTAGTATTAATTATGCAACAATAATCAATCCTGAAACTCTCTTAAAAGAATTGACACAAGGGGAGTCGTTTTCAATGTCTACTTGGTATCAGCCTATTTTTCACACATCTATTCAAGCCGTCGTAGCTCAAGAGAATGGAACTGGAACTGGACGGACTTGGTTGTCATTTTTTGAGGGTATAGATAAACGCATATCCTCATATCTAGGAGGTTCACCTCTGTACTCCGACACTACCGCCGAGCTATATCACTGGTATCACATAGTGGTCAATTACCTTAAAAAAGCACCAACAGACCCACACGGTAAACTTCAGATATGGATAAACGGAGTAAATAGAGTAGAGGCAATAAAAGATGTAGACGAGGGAGGTGATGGAGATATTAATCTAACTGTTTCAAAATTTGCAACGCAAGGTGCTCCTGGTTGGTGCCATCAAACTCTTATATTTAATCGAGGCTTACTTCAATCAGAAATCGAGGCTCTTTATAATAAAGGAGTAGTACAATTTCTTGGAGGGTATGGAATAAATGAAACTGGAGATACTACAACAGGATATTTAGACGGCTCACCATTCCGTGTAGATAATGGGACTTTTAAAATAAATTCAGAGGTAATCGATAACAATATTGTGAAAGTAATTGAATGCGTAAACGACGGAATTGTTTATGCAGATGTTAGTGAATTAAATATCAAAGATACAGACTTACCATTTGGAACGCACGCATTTTATTTCAAAAAAGCAATCGCTAATACTATGTCGTTTCAGTTTACCGCTGAAAAAGTAGGCGACTTCATAGCAACGGATCAAAACAGTTATGGGATAGAAATAGGAAGTAATGAAGCAATAGCATTAAGAAAGGGAGTAGCAGGAATAGCTAGCGATCTCTTCAAATCAATAACAAGTTATGTAGACGACGAATGGTACGGTATTAAAATAACAAACAGTCCTACAGGAGAATTAACTGGACATATCAAAGGGGGTAGCTATGGAGAAGAATATACATTAATCAGTCCTATATCCGTTGGGAGTAATCCAATAACTGATACAGATAATTCGGAAGGCAGATATACTGTAATAAAAATGCAAACTGGAGATAAAATAATTTATAGTTCAAAAGCTGAAAAATACTCAATATATAAAAATCTATTCGTAAAATAATATGGCAACTGAAAATGCAAAAATAGACGGCAATCGTCATAAGGCGATGTTAGCAGAAAAAGATGATGGAAGTGGAGAATTGCAAAATCTACGCGTCGACCCAACAACAAAGCGATTAAAAGTATCTGCTGTTATCACTTCATCCTTTACATCACTTAGTGATACACCTAGTTCTTATACAGGAGAGGCTGGTAAGTCGGTTATTGTAAACGCGACAGAAGATGGGCTTGAGTTTGGAGCAGGTATCACAACACCAGTGTCAGTAGCGGACGGTGGTACAGGAGCAACAGACGCAAGCACAGCAAGAACAAACCTAGGTCTATCTATTGGGTCAGACGTTCAAGCACACAACGCTGGATTAGACGCTATCGCAGGGCTTACGCCTTCAGATGGTGATGTTCTATATTACAATTCGGGGTGGCAAAGATTAGCTAAGGGGTCAGATACAGAAGTGTTGACTCTCGCCTCTGGTATTCCTTCTTGGGTAGCGTCTGCTGGTGGTGGATCATCAGAATATGACGCTACAGTGGGATCTTCAGGAGCTAATTATACAGATATTCAAGCTGCAATAACTGGAGTTGGAGGAACTGATATAAAACTATTACTGATCACCGATGTTACAGAGGATAGTAATATCACTATACCATCTGGTGCAAATATTTTGATAAATGTTTCAAGTTTTAATTTAGATGTAGGTAATTATCAATTTATTTATGCAGGTAACGGCAATACTCACATAAAAGGAAATGGAGCTGAGATGGGCTCAAAATTAACATATGCTCACACATCATTATATGTTGAATTATTTGAATCGTCATCTTCAGATATGGTTCAAATAAATGATTTAACTATAGATAATAACTCGACTGCTAATGGAGCTGATTTATCTGCAGGTGGGCTAGTTAAAATTGAAAATGTAATCTTTGAGTTGCCAAATAACGAAAATTGCGGCGTTGTTCTAACAGGCGAATATTCCTATCTTAATAATGTTGAGTTTGTAGGCGGTGGCACTTCGTGTGCAGAATGTTGTGTTTTAAATTCAAACGCGGTAGGCAATAATTTGTTTTTTTCTGGTACTTTTATACCCACTGGTGGATTTGATAAGTTTTTAAACGTTTCAAATGCTATTTGTTCCAATATTTTTATTGATTTATCGACAAATAAATCATGTATAATAGTCAATTCTAGTAGTATTTTAAGTAATATAAAATCAATAGGCTCTTATGATTGTGACTTATTACTTAGAGGTCTGTATATAAAAATTAGTAATGCAAATTTAGGGAGTGGTGACATAGACACTGAAAATGATAGTGAAATAACACTACAAAATATAATCACAACGGGATCATTGGATTTGTCAGATGGAAATTCTGATGATGTTTTTGTAACTAATTGTCGTATATCTGGTGCATTAACAATTGGTGGTGATAGACACAAGTTTTCTAATAGTTATTTCTTAGGTGGTGCAAGTGTAAGTAGTGGTGCAGATAATAACGGATTTGTAAACTGTCAGTTTGGACCAGACGCAGGAGGTGGATCACTAACACTTACAGTCGACTCAGGTTCAAATAACACAAGAATTGTAGGGTGTATGACTGACGCAGCGATATCAGATGCAGGAACAGGAACGGTAACATCAGCTAATGTAATTTACTAATATGCCAATTTCACTAGAACAACGAGATGGAGTGTTAGTGCCTGTAACTATTCACGGTTCGCAGGCACAGACATCGAGCAATTACGGTGTTGTGTTTATTGCACGGCACGCTGTTGAAGTTTCGTGGGTTGGTGAAAGTCATACAGTAGCAGGAACAGATGGAGGAGCAGTAACATTAAACATCGAAAAGCTAACAAGCGGTGAGGCACTTGGAGCAGGTGATAACATTTTAGAAACTACTTTTGACCTTAAAAGCACAGCCAATACACCTACAACAAAAAAAGGGCGTGATTTAGCATTAAACAAAGCACGCCAATTAAAAGAAGGCGATAGATTGGCAATGGTTGTGAGTGGAACGCTTACATCACTAGAAGATGTGAATTTAACAGTTTATTTAAAACCGTTGGGTAACGGGGAATATAGATAATATGGCTAGTTTTCAAAAAGGCAATAAAATAATTTGGGACAAGGACGATTGGCTGGGCGGTCTACATCCACAATATGCAGGAGGGTTTAACCCCGTGTGTGCCGTTTATGGTAGTCAATTAGCAGGAGCAACTGGCTTTAATCCTTATCGTTCATTGGGTTATGCAACACCTGGTTATCCAGCACAAAACCCTACGGATTATGCAGAGGTAGATAATGAACTGAAAGCAGGTGTCGTAAACGACGATAGGATTTATTGCGTAGGTAATGGTGATGAATTGGTAAGATTAGACATAGGTATAGCACCGGTAATTACAAATACAACTGATAGTGGGGCAACATGGCCATATCAGATAGCAGGCGGTACTAATTCGCCAGTGGGTGAGGATATAGTTGTTTATAACGCTTCTGTTGGTAGTACCTACGCTAACCGATTATTTTACTCATACAATACAAGCACAGACTGGAATATTGGAATGTATGATTTTTCTACTGCACCAGATGATGACTTTATGACTACTGTTGCGTCAGGTGGTGGAGATTTACCATGGGCAGATGGTAAAGGCTATCCGCATCCGATGATTGTCGGGAAAGACGATATTTTATATATAGGAGACCGCAATTTTATACATGAATACGATGGAGGTACAGGAACAGACGGAACATTTAGCGAGGAAGTGCTTACATTGCCACGAGGTTATGTTGTAAAGAGTTTTGCACGATACCCTGGTTATCTAGTCATTTTTGCATATAAAGAAGCGTCAGGGACAACTGGGTACTATCAAGGACAAGTAGTGGCGTTATTTTGGGACTATTTAGAGTTAGACCCTACATGGGTATTTGAACTCAACGATAACTATGTCGGTGAGGCTTTTGAGTATCAGGGAACTATTGGGGTATTCACTCAAGGGCGGACAAATGATTTAGAAAATAGTGGTAATAGAAGTTCTAAACTGCAACTCTTTGACGGGGGAAAATTCAAAACAATAAAAACTTTTGAAACAGATGTACCTGAACGAGGAGGGGTTGTAGTGAATGGGGATATGATTATGTGGAACTCCGAGGGTACACAATATACATACGGAACGCCATTTGAGGGCGGAGACAAGGTAATGAATAAGATAGCTAAAGGAGCGACGAATAATCTTGTATCAGGAATGTTGATGAACCCTACTACTAACTTTTGGCTAATGTCGCCGTCCAGTTCAGCAGGTGGAAGGATTAAATACTTCGCTAGCGGTGTCTTTGATGAGGCTTGTAATCTATCAACGGTTATGGCAGACGGAAACTTCCCAGACGGTCAAATGGGTCGTATTACTTCCGTAAAGGTAGTGTTTGCTAATGTCTGCACTGGTGGGCGTACCATTAGGTTACAATTCATAAATCAAGCACAGGATTTTATTACTGTACTTGATGATATTGGAACAATAACAGATACAACTATCGTAAAAGACTTCCGTGATGATAATTTAAATTTTGATGGATTAGGAATTTATATATCTTGGGGATATGGAGGTGGAAGTACGCAAGCACCAAAAGTTAAACGAGTAGAGGTTTACTACGAACCAATTAATATAATTGACGAATAATATGTATTCATACACAGCACTTAGAACGCTTTACGGAGATGATACGAACCGAGACACACCGGCACATCTTACAAAGGGCGATAGAAAGATAAACAGCTCATACCGACGCATACTGGGTATGAAGCCTTGGTGGTTTTTAGAAACTACTGCGACAGATACAACGGTAGCAAGCCAACAATCTTATGACTTGCCGTATAATATAGATAGGTTAAATACTGTTTATATAGCTATTTCAACAACACGATATGTACCTGAACAGATAACTGACCGTGCGACTTGGGACAGATTAAATCAATCAAGCGGTGTTACTTCTGATATACCTAGCTATTTCTTTATTCAGGACGATACGATTGAATTTTATCCAACACCTAGTAGTGCAGGAAACACTATAACTTTTGTATATAAAAAGCGTGTAGTAGATTTAGAAATTGCAGACCACACAGGTGGAAGTATTACAGACGCAACGAACGGCGACACTACCATTACAGGAAGTGGTACTACTTGGACATCGGCAATGGCAGGACGACATATAAAGATTGACCCTGACGACGGAGACGGTTATTGGTATAAGGTTGCTAGCGTAACAAGTACAACTGAACTTGAATTAGATAGAAAATATAAAGGCATTACATTTACAGGAGCGACAGCGGACTACACCATCGGTCAAATGTCATTGCTCCCTGAAAATTATCAAGATTTACCGGAACTTGACGCGGCGTATCAATATTGGAATTTACAAAACAATGGAGTAAGTAGAGCGGATAGATTTAAGGCACAATTTGATGAGAAATTAGCACAAATGAGATTAGACCACGGGAAGAAAACAACTAGCGTGTCGGTTGGATCGGATGATGATATACAAATAGAAAACCCTAACCTATACATAACAGCTTAATATGGCAACATTAGGAGAACGAGCATATCAATACATTAAAGGTGTAAACAAAACACCAACTGGATTGACGAAATTAAACAAACAAAAAGAACCAATATTAGCTAAAGCTACAAAACCTAGCTTTACTGGAGCTAAAACAAGTCAACGGTTTATTGGAGCTAAAGCGAATTCAACTAATTTTGCTGGTGCTAAGATAGGTGAACAAAGTCCAACGCAAGGGCAACTTGCAGCGTCAGTTGATGAACCTACATATAATATGACAGGTGGTACAATACCTCAATATTCAGGTTTAACTGGAGTTGATAGACAACGATCAATAGAGGGTGGAGTAGGAATTGATACAATTACACCAACGCAAGTTGCAACACCTACACCAACAACACCTGCACCAACGACGCCTGCAGTATCTACACCTACTTACGCAGAACCTACGTCGATACAAAATCAAATTACTGCGTTATCAGAAAAGGTAGCGTCAGGGTATTCGCTTACACCAACTGAAATGGAGTTACAACGACAAGCAACAGAATTGGAAGGTGCAGCACGAATGGGAATGTCAGCAGAAGAAGGACAAGGTAGACTGCGAGAATTAAACCTAATTCGTGGACGACAGGGTAAGATTGGCGAACAAGCCAATTTACAACTACAAACTCTTACAGACCAATTAGCAAATGCACAAGCACAAAGAACAGCAGAGCAACAGGCAGACCTTGTGAGACTTGGGTATATGCAAGACCAACAGAAAGCACTAACACCATTTGAATCGCAGGGGGCATTAGTTCAATACGATCCAACAACAGGACAAATAAATACGTTAAGAGAAGCACCAACAACTGGTGCGGAAGGATTTACATTAGGAGAGGGGCAAGTTAGATATGATTCAATGGGAAATGTTATAGCTTCGGGGCTAGTAGGAGAAACGGTAGGTGGTTATAACCCAAATGAATTATTATCAATATCTGATGCAGAAGCATTAGGTGTTCAATATGGCACAACTAGAGGTCAGGCAATAAGTATGGGGTTAATACCTGGAGCTGCAGAACAAACACAATATGGTATTGAAACAGCACAACGAACTGTAGACTCTATAGATAAGGCAATTTCAACATTTTCTACAATACCATCTGGTGCTATTTCTAGGGTTGCTATGAGTAAAATACCAGGGACTAACTCTTACGATTTTGCCAAATTGCTTGATACAATTAAATCAAATATTGGTTTCAATGAAATTACAGCAATGCGAGAAGCGTCAAAAACTGGTGGAGCTTTAGGGCAAGTATCCGAGCGTGAACTTACCTTCCTACAGTCTGTACTTGGTTCATTAGATATTGGACAAAGTGAAGAGCAACTTGCACAAAATTTAGATGATGTTAAAGCAAGTATAATAAGATTTAACAGTGCTGTTCAGTCGTCGCAAGGAGAAATAAGCAATGTAGATATAGAAGGATTGCAAAATCTATTAAATGCAGGGCAAATCACACAACAAGAATATAATGAATACATATCTTTTAGTTCAGACTTGAGTGCGTCAGGAAACGGCTCGCAGGTAGTGAATGAAATACAGAGCAAATACTCAACTGGAGATAGCGGAGGACAATGCGGACGATTTGTAAATAACATTACAGGTATTGGAATGGGTGATAGTTTTGAGAATAAAATGTCATTTACTGATCCGTCTATTACAGTACCGCGACCAGGTGATGTATTTGTTATGCCGTACGATTGGACAGGGCATACAGGGGTAGTGATTGGAGCGACACCACTAGCCGATGGGACATTTGATCTACAGGTAGCTGATTCTAACTGGAGTCTAGATGAAAGAGTTAAATACCATAATCTAAATAGTAGCCTAGTCGCAGGCTACGCAAGAGCATAAATATGGCACTAACACAGCAACGAAAAGCAGAAATTGACTCAATGCTTAATCAACAATCGTTTAGTAAACCTACTAGTGAGCTTACTAGTCAATCTCAAGGAATGACACAACAAAGAAGAGCAGAGATTGATTCAATGTTGGCTAAACCTACAGCACAAGAACAAATAAAGGAAAAGGGAGGTTTTGTTGGAGATTTAGTTAAAGATGTAGCTAAGCCTTTTGTATCAACTCTTGCGTCTGGGCTTGGTTCTGTTGAGGGTGCATACAAGATGGCAACTTCAGCACCTGGTGGATTTTCACAACGAGAATTAGCTGACATAGACAAAGCTACTACTAGGGAGCGTGATTTTGGTATATTTGGAAAAGCACGACCAATAAATATCACAAAAACAGGAGAGCAAAAAGGTGTGGTAGAATTTGCAAAAGATGTTATAGGTACAGGTGTAGAAATTGGATCATACATAGCACCTGTTGGTATTGGAGCGAAAGCTATCTCACGTGCTGGAGCAACTGGTATCGGTAAAGCTGCACTTACTACATCTGCAGGTGGTGTATTAGGTGGATCGGTTGGTGAATTTGGCGCAGCACTTCGTGAAGCTGAAGGTATAGAAGATACAGGGGAAATTTTAAAACGATCAGCGTACGGAGGACTAGCAGGTGGAGTATTAGGCGGAGCTATTGGTACTGCTGGTAGTGCTTTAGCGTCGCGGGCAGCTATAAAAGCTGGTGTACCAGAGGCAGTTGCACGCACTGTAAATGAAGTAACTGGAGTTTATGATAACCTTATAAATACAAATAAAACGCACATAAAACTCGCTAATGAATTTCAATCTAAGCACAATATAAGTCTTCCGAGATATTTGGCACAGTCGGGTGTTCCAATTCACACTACAGATAATGGTACAAAATTTGCAACAAATGCAATTGGTAATGAGTTTGGAAAAGAGTCGCTTAGTTTAATGGGTAATACGCTTGATGATGTTTTAATACAACATAAAGGGTCAATGACTATTAATTTAAACAAAGCTAGACAGGAAGCTATAGCGGAAATATCCAACAAATTATATATTTTACCTGGTAGACGAGATCAAAATATAAACGCTATTAATAAGTTCATTGACGAACAAATAAACGATTTTAGTACAAATATTATAGATATACCTACAGGTAATGATGTTAAGCGAAGTTTTTGGAATGCGTCATTTGGTGCAGAGGAGGCACTGAGCAAGCGACCAGCAGCGGAAGCTATTGGTGATAGTTTAAAACGACAAGTAGAAAATTCTGTAGCAGACCCAATTGTTAAGAATATAAATAAAGAAATGGCTAAAATTATTGATGCCAGAAAATATCTTTTAAAGATAGATGGTGATGCTGTCCGTGGTGGGAGGCTTGGAAGTGGTTATGTAAGACTGATTGGAATGATGGCTAGCATGAAAATGGGACCAGTTGGGTCAATGATTGGCGGAGAAATCTTACAGAGAATTGTTGCACGAGTTGGTAGTGTTGAGAGATTATCAGTGAAACAATTAAGAATTTTAGAACAAGCGGGGATTGTTCCTAGCTATATCAAAACAGATGATGCTGCAAGAAAATTCATAAAAAACCTTATCGAAGAACGACAAGGTAGACTTTTGTTAGAACAAGGAGCAATGCCAATGGGACAAAAAGCACCATCTACAATAGCAGAAGAAGCAAATCAAAGTCGTTTATTCACGCAACCTGAAGCTAAAGCATATTTAGAAGAGATGGGGACATTGCCAGGGAGGTTCAGAAGAGCTATTAATAGTACGCCAAAATTATTAAATGAAGGAACAACAAAAACACCTGAAATTACACAACCTCCAATACCTTTACGCGGACCTACAACATTTGAAAGTCCTGCAAAGAAAATAAACATGCAACCACTACCAAATAGTACCGCACGAATGATTGAGAATGCACCATCAAATATATCTAAAAAAGCTAATATAACAGACGATATAACCTCACAAATTAAAAAAGCAAAAGCAGAGGGTAAAACCTTCGCAGAATTTAAAAAAACACAAGAAAAGTTAATTGGTGAAAAATTACACATCGCCAATAAAAAAGCAAAAGAGATAAGAGATGAAGTATATAGTTTAAAAAGCGAATTATTCGAAGAAGAGCCAAAATATGCAATGGAGCCTGAAAGCGGTACGTGGTTCACGACCGAGCAGGATTATAGTGAATGGATGAATGACAATTTTTCTTCGTTGGATAAAGATTTACACGGGTGGACAACCGCAGAAGATGTAATATCAATTTATCCTAATATAAATAAATCAATCGCGAAAGATATTATAGATAACCCAAAAAAATGGGAAAATGGGAAAATTGACACATTTACTGGTGATATATATACAAGTAAAGAATGGAATGAATATCTTGAACCTATCGAGACATCAATCAAAGAGATTGAAGAAAAACACGAAAAAATAAAATATAACTCTGATTTCAGAAATTTAGCAGATGAAATTTATCTCTTAAAAGATGAAATAATTGAAAAATTAGATATTGAACCTGTTGCATTGCATCGTTTTATGGGAGATGAAAATAATATTTATCCGATGTATGAGATTGGAGACTTTCAATTCCACAATAAAGTAGACTTAGAAGATTGGATTGAAGAAACTGGTAAGAATGTGAAATTAGAAAAATTGAAAAGTTTAGAAAATATATCAAGTGATAAAGAGATTTCTAAAAAATTCAACGAAGAGGAAGATTTAAACTTTCTTAGAAATATTAAATCTAATATAGAATTAAAAGAAACGTGGGATAGTGTAAACTAAGCTCAAAACAGTAATTATGAACAAACAACCGACAAATGGAGAATTGGCGATATTGATTAACGGCTTACGAGAAGTCGTTGAGGTTCGGTTCGACCAAAACGATAAAGACCACAACGCAGTAAATAAACGCTTAAAAAAGCTTAACGGACAAGTAGCCAAAAACACTTCATTTCGGTCTAAATGGAGCGGTGTATATATAGCGGTAAGCGTATTCGGTGTGAGCATTGGAATAGTCGCAACTATAATAAATATAATCTAAAATATGTTCAAAGAAATCAAGACACGAGGAACTGGATTGATTGAAGAGATGAATGAAGACATACCGTTTTTAGATGAGGTGGTAGATATGGGAGCGGTAGAACTTCCTAAGTCTTTCGCAGTCGAGGGTTTAGAATTTCCAAATGAATACAAGATAGAGGGAATGGAATATGAGTATCAAGGAAAAACAATGACTTGTGTTTCTAATGCTCTAACTACTCTTGCAGAGCATTATGTAAAACAGAAAACTGGAGTTGTTAAAAAGTTTTCACAAGTACATCTATTCTTTAGTAGTGGAGGAAGTAGTAGGGGTTCGAGCATTGCACGAAATATAAACACAGCAGAAAGAGACGGTTTAATTTCTTATGCTCAAGAGCCACTACCTAATAAGCCATACGAGATTAAAAAGGAATGGTTTATAACGGAGGAAGAAGTGGCAGAGAGTATCGGATTTACTGGAGCGTATAAAATACCGAATACAGTAAAAGTTAGTGGGAATTGGAAGGATTTAAAATCGGCGATGTTCTTATATAAGCGACCTATTCTA
>Ga0256397_1000006_pt1 | contig 26755 bp, 71 predicted proteins | sample KryLIviralmetaG_2_FD_191189 | JGI IMG/M metagenome (GOLD analysis project Ga0256397, IMG submission 191189) | Seawater viral communities from deep brine pools at the bottom of the Mediterranean Sea - Kryos LI F3 | ecosystem: Environmental > Aquatic > Marine > Bathypelagic | place: Mediterranean...
AAAATCATTGAATTATTACTACTTGAAGAGAAAGAGGAGAATAACTAAGATGGAACAGGAACAGTTACACATGGTATTCCTCACAGAAGAACAAATAGGAAAGCTTAAAGAGTGTATTGGACACTCAATGGTTTATGGCCTATTTTCTGATCGTCCCGGTATGGAAGATATAGCTATCATCAATGATGCCTTTAATGCGGCTTTCAAGGAGACTGTTGCACATGGACATTAATCTTTGGCCTTGGAATAGGCATAAACATGATTGGTATGCTTGGTTCGATCCAAAAACTAATTTCACTTGGAGAACATGTGATGCCTGTAATACACATGTACAACATCCAACTATAGGGAGAAGATAATGATAGATTTCAATAAAAAAGACCTACTAAAGATACTGGCATTAACAGACAATCAATTCGATCTAATGGAAGAAGACACTCATCCCATTTTGTGGGGAGAATTAGAAAGAGTATAGAACATCTGTATCTTAAAGCTGAATATACTTGACTTTGAAGAACAAATAACTATTAATCCTTCCCCTGATGCAAAGCCTGGAGATGCTCGTATCATGAGAAAGGACTGCGATCTATACCTTGATGGTGTAGCGCATGAGGTTTGCTAATGACAGTATTTTTCCCATTCCAAGTATTCTTTCCTGGTACTAGTCTTGATGAACGGGAAAGGAGAAAAACATGAATAACCCTAGAGCACTAACACTACAATCTAAACAATGGTATTTGTTATATGAGGTACTAAGTGCTGTATCTCTTAATGACGTTGAGAAGATTGTAGAAGAGCGTGGTGAGAAGTTTGAGGACTTTTATTCTATTCTTCGCGCCATACGTACTAGTACTACAAAGGGTGAAGAGATTAAGAGTGGTTGCGGGGCTTGTGATAAGGGTATAGTCTCTAAACAAGAGATCGATGTTCAATTAAAACTAAGAGAGAAATCTACTATCTCCTTTATTCTGTTTTATGATACTGTAAGAATGATGCACCCTTTGAAGTACATGGGGAGTTCTCTTGTAGTGTAAACATGATACCCAAGAAGCTAATGGAAGCACATAATCAGTATCATAAAACAGAATAAAGTGAAAAGTTAAGACAGAAAAAAGGGGGAGAGAATTTAATCTTTCCCCCGATTTTTTATTGTTGTTCACAGAAGGTACCACCAGCATCTTCATTACGGACAACCTCGTGCACCTAAATTCTCTTTACAGAACTGCCGCGTATCAGCAAAGTTAAAGAGCTTAACACCTAGCTCAAAGTGAGTATTAACTAGTTCCCTAAGGAGAGTATCATCTAGAGTACCATCAATAACCAGTTCGATCATAACAGTACCATTATCGAACCACTCTATATTCGATCCTGTACCAACTACGATACTAGCATAATGCTTTTCAGCGAAGGGATTATACTCTCCTTGCGGTTGGGGGGTAGCAGATGAGCCACAAGCAGTAACCAGCAGGAGTACTATTAGGAAGCTCCCAATAAGGAGCACCTTCCTGCTCATCAGATACCCAACCAGATGCGGTGGTAATCAGCGTAGTCATACAAGCCATTAAGCTCATAGTCGAACTCATCTACACTCATGTAGTCTTCATCCTCTTCTTCAGCCATCTCTCTTAAGCTCTCACCGTACATCTCCATGTATTCAGGTAGCTCTCGATCAAGAAGCTCAACAAGAGCAGTAGCGATAGCAGGTACCTCATCGTTCCTTACGTCACTTCCATCCTCGTGCCCGAAGCTCTGCATCAGTTCATTCACCCTTGGTATTTCTTTTGTCCAATATCCCATGTTCTCTCTCCTTATATAGTGTAGTATGTGAATGAATAGCTATTCATTCGATTATAGGTAGATTCCACTTGGAAGAAGCCTTCAGCTACTAAAGCAAAGAACTCTCTAAGCTCACAAACTTGTTCCCAGGTGATATCTCTTACTATTCCCTTTCCCCCGATCTTGCTTAGTGTAAGCTCCGCTAGAAGCTCTTCTAATGGTTTATCCTTCATCTGGCATCTCTCGTACAGAGGTTTCCTGTGATGATTCCCACTCATAAAGCCCACAATCTTCAGCTTCAGGTTCCCCTGCATTACCGTCCATTACGTGCTCGTAAGCCTCATCCTCTGTCTCAGCCTCAGCCTCAACGTAATAAGTCTCTTCCCTTGTGTAATTTACTTTCTCCGTTACTTCATATATAGGCATATTTTTTCCTCCGCTTAATTTGTCTAATGATCATATCACACTCATTCATGTTTGTCAATAGAATACTATATATTCGATATTGTAATAAAGTGAAAAGTTAAGAAAAGAAAAAAGGGGAAGAAAATTAATTCTCCCCCATCCCAAAAACCTATTGGTATAGGTCTTTTCTAGTGATATCCATGTGGTGCTTTAAAACCAAACGCTTCGATCACTTCCTGAGCATTTTCCATGTAACGGTAATAAGCCTGCTCATACTCATCTAGAGCATCTTGTTGCTCATCAGTTAGCTCTTTACGCTCACCAGTGTCCTGATCGTACAGCATGTCACCACCAGAATCGATATCTCCTGGTGTGGGCATAATACCCATTGTTTCACTAATCCCCCCCTAGGAAGTAATTATCATGAGGAATCTCTTGCAATTCCTCTAAGTCTTGTGGCTCTGTGTCCACGAAATCATATATACCAGCCATTTTCTTTTCTCTCCTTGTTATTTATTTTTTTGCGCGATGAATAAAAGCCTTCTCAGACAAACCACACACCCTACAGGAGCGTTGATCTCGTGTTCTTGATGGATGGTGTGAGTCTACCCATTCATGTGGCTTAATAGGTTCCATTAGTCTAGGTTAAAGTAACTTTTAACGTTTTCCATTGCAAATTTCATATCTACACTCTTATTACGATCCTGAGAATATTCACACTCTTGAAGAAGCTCCCTAAGGGATAGGTAGCGTTCAGCAGCTAGATAAATGCTCTCACGACAAGCAGTATCAGAAGCTCCGATATAAGCATAATCATTAGCCCAACCAGCTACAAAGTCAGCAAAGGAGCGCGTCTCCAAATCAACTAGGCAATCAAGCCCTCGAAAGCACTCTTCAAGCTCATGGATTGCCTCATCATGTTTGTCCCACTCTGTATCACTTTCTGGTCGATAGAGAGAGATATGTGTTAGTAGGTCTATCATCTTGTTCTCCTTCTCTTTAATTGATGTGTCTACTGTATCACACATTTACTTGCTTGTCAACCACTGTTCTGCAACAGCCTTTGGATAGAGCATGAGAGAATTGACACCACCAGTCATTTCAGTCATGAGGTACCCATTACCAGTGTCTACCTTTACCATAGGCCAATTGAATTTAGGATGCTCCCAATAAAGGGAAAAGGTTAGTTGAGAAATCCTCATGCCCTTAATAAGCTCAAAGGTGATTCTCTCATGCTCAGGGAGATAGATCGGCTCAGTGGGTATACCTCATGAGTTGTGCCATAGAGAGGAAGGCGGGTTCTCAGTAATTTGCTGTACCTGTTGTTCTAATTAGTAGATACGCCTCTCAAGGGTTTCTGCTCCTTCTTTTGCCCATTTAGGGAGTCGTGTGTCTTCTGATAACATATTATTCATCTCCTTACTTGATTTCCTCTACTCTAACATACCCCATTAAGTTTGTCAAGCGTTTGGGGGAAGAGAGTGAAAAGTTAATAAAAAAATAGAGGGGTAGAACACAGTACCTACATACATTGTTCATACCCCTCATCAATTAAGGAAGGTTAAATTATTTTGTGGTAAGGAGCATAGAAGGGATCATCCTTAACCTCATCAGCAGGATTGATCCTACCAGCAGCTTTATCTCTGAAATATACCTCATCACTCCATGCATCCAACATGTTCTGGATACCTTCAACAGCTTGCATTTGCTCAGGAGTTAGTTGTTCCGGTTTAATAGTAGCCAGTGTCAACCTCTGCTTCTCTAAGAGAGCAAAGGAGACACCACTAAGGGGTAGTGTTTCTGTTCCCATTTATTCTCCCCCTGCTTAGTTTTGATGTACCTATCTTAACACAGTTAAGGAGCTTTGTCAATCCCCTAGTAGTATTTCCCGTATTGTATTTGTCCGTAGTCTTCATTGTATAGATTGAAGCTATTAGCATCAATGAATTCTTGTTCATCCATTCTCTGTTCAATACAAAAATTACAGATACCATCAATCAGATCAGTCATTTGTTCTTCTTCATCACAGAAGGGGTCTTGACAAAAGCCGTATGTGTACATATTATTCTCCCTTTATCTATTAGAGCAGGTAGGGCAGGCATCAGCATCAGCAGGCCAGAATTCTCCACAAGGCCCATGCTTGAAGCCATTATTCTTACTAGAAGCTCTAGGCTTCCTCTCTTTTGTTTCTTGTATTAAAGGAGCACTATTATCAGTACGTTGTTTCGGTTTGTTTACGCTCCCTTTTGGTCTTCCCATTGTATATCAGTTCCTCGTATTTGTCAAGCTTGTTTTTGGATTCGTTTTACTAGTTGTAGAACACTTAGGGCACCTTCCATATACATGCCACGGAACATTGTAACTATACTGGCTCTATGAGTAGGAGTGAAGAGAGCAAAGGTATGAAGAAGCTCCACATCTCTCTCTGCCGCTGTTTGTGCAAGGTCTAGTAAGGCTAGTGTATCTCGTTCATCTTCAGTTAGTTCAGCCATTATCGTTGTACCTTCCTCTTCTTGTTCTTGTTCTTGTTCTTCTTCTCTTTCGCCTTACGGACGGCTCCTAATACTTCCTCTGGAGCTATCTCCCTTGTCTTAGACGAGCCAGTACCAGTATGGCCGTATTTAGCCTTGTGTTCCCGTTTATCTTTTTTGTCCCATTTTTCTTCCATGATTGTTCCCTCTTTAGTTGCGATGATACCATCATATCATACAATCAAGTGGGTGTCAAGTGGGGAGCGAGAAAGAAGTGAAAAGTTAAAAAGCTTCATCTCCCAATCTTGATCCCAATTAGGATGTACACCCTAAATGAAACTCCGAATGGGAGAGGGGAAGGAGGTTAAGGCTTTCAAAGAATTAAGTGATGGATTCGAACCATCATTACTCACTCAGCTATGTACCGCTCTAGCCAGTACATATCAGTCAAGCGTTATGCCAATTCTACTAACTCAATTCCTTTTTTAGGAAGTTTTAAATAGCCTTCCCTACTATATATCGTGGGCTTCCTAGAGTAGTGTCCACGTTTTCATTAAGAGAGGGGGCTAGCCTACTATTTTCGGCTAACCCTTATCCACTCTTCGGTACCCCTATAGTATTATCCCTAAACTGTATCGTTAGTATACCACACTATTTGTGGTTTGTAAACCCCTATGGCTTACAGATTTTGCAGAAGCACCCCCTATTATGTGGCTTAGGAGCTTTTACCCCTATATGAAAACCACAAGAGAGGCAGTCACCATTAGCATCTGTACCAGCTTTCTCACAGTCACATATTATCTAGGTTCTGGTTCTCCTTGTTCATTTTGATACCGAACATGAACACGCCCCGCACACTTAGCAGGTTCTATCTGATTACCATCAACCTCATCCTCTTGAGTAGAGAAAAGTTCCCACATCTCAGAGCCATCAAGCTGTCCATGATTTCCAGTGTTAAAGAACTCAAGAGCCTCTTCTGCATTATGAGCAGGCACGTAATAGATACGTATGCAAGGGAGAATTTCATTTATCTCCCACATGGTTTTCCCTTCAGGATTGAAAGGTTCTTTCTCTTCTGGTTCTTCATTCTCAAACCACGGCCCTTTATCGTATTCTTCCATGATTTCTATCAGAGAAGTAACTACTCCATAATCATTAGGAGATTGGGTTAAAGCTTCCTTTACTTTTTCAATAGTTGCTTCATTAAATTCAGCCTTCTCTGTGTCATTCATGTTACTAGTCTCCTTTCTCTTAGTTGCTTATAGTTTATCATATATCTGATAGCCTGTCAACATTTTGTGGGAAGAGAGTGAAAAGTTAAGAAGGAAATTAATCCTTCATCAGTTGACGAATAATATTCTGAGCTAGCTCATACCCTTGTATCATACCTAACATATCATAGAACGCTAAAGCACCCATACCGTTGTTAGCTACAATGAATTTTTGTTTCTCGTCGATCAGCACTTGTAGTGCATCAATTGCCTCTTGTCCATCAATCATCTAAATCGTACTCTCCACGTATTTCTTTTAGTCGTTGCACCTGTGCTTTATAAGCATCTTCCTGTCCCATATGATAGGTAAAGGCGGGAGAGGTAGTAGGTGCTTTTTCTTTCTGCGCCTTATGGTAATCAACCATGCTAGAAGTCTCTAGCAGTATTTTATGTAATACTTCACCTGCGTATGACATTAGTAGTCTGCATCCTCCCCGTACATTTCGTGATAGCTTTCGTAGATGCCATCATCCAAGAAGGAATCAGCATAACCACCGTAGCCATAATCAGGCTCAATGGTTTCACCAGCCTCAAGAAGCTCATTGTAGCCATTGCCATCACTCAGCGACCAACCACAGAAGCAACGAGCTAACCCCTTGTGGTCGTCACAGTCAATACAGACACTGGCTCCACAGTAGTTACGGAATTCATAGTCGTGAGTATGCATTAGTCATTTACCTCAATTTCTGATTTTGTTTCAAGCCAGATTTCTGCACCACATCCCAGAGGCTTTTGGGGGGAACAAAGAAACCAGCTACTAAATTCATTAGACGTACCCAAAGTGTTGCAGTACGTATTCCCTGGCATCAGCGCAATCCTCATGGTGCATGTGACACCTATCGCAAGATGATTGCAATTCCTTTAGCTTGATAGCGTCTTCACTAATACACTCACACTCCCAGAACTTGGGATTGGTTTTACAATCATTTGTCCAGTTCTCAGTGATGATAGTACAAGCAGGGCAGTTATAGATTGGTTCTGTGTGTTCCATCAGTACTTCACCATTCCTTTATTTGATAGGGTTAGTATATCAGCTAATCAGCTACTTGTCAAGAGCATTGCGAAGATAGGAGCGAAGAGGAGCTAACTCTTCATCAGAGAAGTCAGTAAGCTCGATCAGCGGAGCAATAAGAGGAAAAGAAGCTCTCTCCTTCTTAGGTTTCTTACTTTCTAGGTAGCGTTGGTAACTATCCAGTATCTTCCCACTTAATAATAAATTGGTTCACCAGTCCTAATGCTTTTTCTTGCTCTGATGCCATAATCTCTTTGCAGAGCGTTTTGGTCTGCTAATGAATACACTATTTTGAATGCATCTATTAAATCCATTTTAACTTTTCACTCTCTTTTTCTTAGTGCTTGACAAATTCGACATTTAATTATCTAAGTCGTCCATGTGGGCTTCCATTACATTGATAGCCTCATCCTGCATTTTGGCATGATAGACAAGTTCATCATCACAATCCATTGAGTCTAACATATTTTGTTTAGCCAAATCTAGGACAATTTCTAGGGCAACTTTTAAGTCAAGTTCCATTAGGTCACATCCTTTATTGTTTATGAGTTTAGTTTAACACGGAATTAACTATTTGTCAAGTAGGAAACGGCTTTTAAATACCAACCATTCTCTACTTGATTACCTAGCCGTAGGTTGCAGGTGTTACATAGCCTACCACGTACTTTACCAGTTGTATGGTCATGGTCTATGTGTAACTTCTCTTCGGAATCACAGATTTGACACCTAGTGATTTTTAGTAGTTCCTCATATTCTTCCCGCGATAATTTATACTTAATACGAATCATTTGGGTTTCATATAAATCATCAGCATGAGAATGTTTCTTGCAATATACCAGCTTATCAGGTGCTGTAGGGTTTGAACACAATCTACAGGTTTCGATCTTGTTTCTTTTCAATCCGTTAGGCATTTTCTTTTTATATTTACTTCGGCTATAATCCAAATGAAATGTACACATTGTTTTTGAGCGAGTAAAATTTATTTCTTGCGTACATCGTGAGCATTGCCCTTTAGCTACTCGTTTGTGACTACTTCGTTTTGTACTTTCCGTTTGAGTGTTTCCCATAATATAAGTACCTTTTAACTTTTCACTATTTTACAGTGTACCTATATTATACTATATTTCAGGTATACTGTCTAATGAAATTTAAACTCCACATTGCCAGATTTCTTGTTGAAGCAATAACCGCACGCCTTGCAATCCGCCATCTTTCCGGTTTGCTCTAGACACGTCATGCCCTTATAGCCATCTGTGCCTTGAATGAATGCCACACGCCAACCATCTGGCGCATCTGGCATTGAGGAATCCACACTAGCGAACAATTGCACGTTAGGCAATGCGCGTAGAATCTCCAAGTCAGGCAATAGCCGTTTGACACTCCAACTGCGAGTGTACGCCCAAAAAATGGTGTCTGGATTTTCTTCTACCCATTTTACAATGTCTCGAATGTATGCCACGGTATCAAAATCGCCACTGGCGTGAATCCGGCACAACGAGCGCAACTTAATAGGCACGTTGATAGTTCCAGCGGCGTATTTTGTCTGGATACTATATCGCGCAAATGCGCCCTTTTTGGCATAACAACCCTTGCAAAAATCTGATTTACCTGGACACGTTGCGCCTGCTTCACGATTGATAACAGATACGCCTTTGCCTAGTTTCTCATTCCCTACATGGGAATATAGGCCACTGTATCCGTTGATTGGTGCTAATAGATTCATTATCATTGTTGCTATCCTTTACTTAATCTGTACAGGTATCTTAGCATAGTCCGATACCATTGTCAAGACTTTTGAAACGAATACTATATATTCGTTTTATCTATAGTATCATAGTTCATAATATATAGTATTTTGCAACCTTTTGGGAAAGAAAGTGAAAAGTTAAGAAAGAAATGTGGGCTTTTAGATCATAGCCCACAGGTAGCACTTCAAATCACCGTTTCGACCAATAGGCCCCGCAACCTAATAGCGACTGGTACACTATCCAATTCATAGACTCTCAAAAGTAGATGTGAGTATCCTCAAGCAACTAGACTTGGGAGGGATATTGCTGGCTTCTTGTATGCTGCAGCATCGTACACCGATTACACACCCAACACGAAGGTTTTCGCCATTTACATCTACTCGTGAGAGCCTATGAAACTATTCTATTGTTAAACTACTGGATAAATCTCTACCCAAATACCATTGCCGTTAATCTTCGGCTTGTTTTCTTGGTTTGCCTCATAGGTATCAATCTTAGCTTCTAACTCCCAATACAATGTATCCTCTGTATCAGTCATTTGATAGCGATGATTTTTTAATTCCTGCTTGCAAATTTTTCCGATTAATGCAACTGCGCGGGAATAATCGAAGTAATTTACTGCTGTGCGAAGTTCTCTTTCAAACATGATTTTCCTTTTTAACTTTTCACTCTGTTAGTGGGGAGGATATTTCTACTCCCCGCCTGTGGCTGTTATGCCCCTACCTTGTAGCTTTCGCCGCCGATGTTCAATGCCACCACGGTGCGGAGATTAATCATCCGGTGCGCGTCTTTCTGAACGTCGAACACTCCGAGTAAGTCATATGCGGAAGGCTCGAAACTGCGTCCGGTGCCGTTGACGCCCTTGGATACACCTAGGCGACAATTCATTTCCCGATAGTCCCCGTTCTTTTTAATGAAGGCCACTCCGAAAAATGCGCCGTTGGATTTCTCCATCAATTCCCTTGCCTTGCTTACGCCAATCGTTTGGTCTGCCATTTTCTTTTATCCTTTACTGTTTCGTTTCTTTAACTCTCTTAGTTTACCAGAGTGTCTAGGGTTTGTCAATGCTTTTTGGGGGGAATACTATATATTCGTTTTTATAATACTCCTCCCATGCTGTCCTACTAGATAGGTAGGAAGTTTAACGGGCCTGCGAGAATGCGCCAGAAAAATTCCATTTTGTCAATAGGCTGTACAGTGTCCGATGTAAATAGGTACATCATAAAAAAGAATACCCAAAACCCACCTAAACCTAAACCTGAATCTGAAGTATCCATTTTTCTCCTTCGTTTTAGTTGTTGACACATCGTATCATGGTGTCAACAAATTGTCAAGGGATTTTTGATTTTAAGTGAAAAGTTAAAAACGAGAAAATTAATCCTCGCACTCCGCACAGACATAACCACCGTAAGGAAACGCCTTACCCATTTCGTAACGTATGCTTGGAGTGTTGAAGTCATGGACTCGATTAACGAATTTACCAGAACCAAATTCCACTGAATCACCACACTCATTGCAAGTTACATCTTGATAGATGCGGTCTTCTTCATTGTGTGTGGCGCAGACAAATTCTGCAGGCTCTCCCCAATCTCCATTGGCTCCACGATAGCCGCCTGGAAGAAAAATCAAAACTGCGGCTTCTTCACATTCCCTATCGTTAAGGGTATCTGGCCCCTCACATTTAATGGTGTCTCGTGGATTTACTCTTTCCCAATCGCCCATAATTCTTACCTCTCGCTTAGTTGATGATGTACTAATCATATCACCGATGCAACCCGTTGTCAATAGGTGGGAGAAAGAGAGTGAAAAGTTAAAAAATTAAATTATGCAAAATCACAATCTGGTGCATGAATGCCACAACAATCTAGATAATCATCCTCACCACAACGACAATCATCTCGTTGCACATAGAAATAGCATTCTGTCAAGTGCAAGGGTAACGGGCAACCCCTGCAATCCTCATCCGGTTCTTGTTCTTCCTCTTTACTACTATATACAATCTTCATGCCTGTATATTATAACAGAAACCAATTTCTGTCAACCCCTTGACAACACTAGGTGACTATGGTATACTAACAGAGTCAGGGAAGCGAAAAGGTAGGGGCTGAGGATAACAACAGAAGTCTTAAACTGGGGATGATACTCTCCAACCTCTAAGTAGCTTACCCACTCATGAGGACTAGCGGCCACGTTATTAGAGAAGCTCTGCAAAACTAAAATCTTAAGGAGCGCGAGTAGAGGAAATGTAGCTACCTACAAAACTATAATTTTTTACTATGATATAATATTAGCGGAACGCTTCATCACTTTGAGAAGTCTCTGGATACAGTAGACGCACAGCTTGATGGAGCAATATCCCCCACATGGAGCGCATCACCTAGTGATGGTCGGTATTGCCTGTGGGGGATTTTTTTATGCTCTTTTTTTAACTTTTCACTGGATCAGAGCAGGTACTTGACAAAAAGAAAAAGACCCCAGGAGCAGTTCCCCGCTAGCGTATCAGGTGCTAGACTTAGTGTTATCCGAAGACAATATCTCCATACATGGCTTGTTGCAGGATTAGGTCAGATGAGCAATCATCGGTGTCTTCTCCCCATTCGAAGCTGTACCACCACTAGAGCAGTTTGTCAACATCTAATTTTGATCATGAGTGAAAAGTTAAAAATAAAAATGGGGGAGAAAAATAAACTCCCCCAAAAATTATCGTAGAGCCTGAAGTCTCTCCCACACTTCCCACGGCCTATCAACACAAGCATCGTTGTATGCCTGATAGTCAAGATACCCTAGGTCAGCACTTACATCCTTGAGAGCGTCAAGTTTGTATTCCTCAAACATGTCCCAATCATCACCGTTAAAATCTTTTGCTCGAAACTGAGCAACAATTAGAGCAGGTCAACGACGAATGGTGCCATCGGATGTTTTCCAATCCCAATCAACGCAAACACTTCCATAGGGAGAAACAGCGTTAATCATCATATCTTTGGCGTTTCGAATTTCTATTACTTCTTCTGTAGTTAGTCCCAAAATTTTTTCCTCTCTTTAACTTTTCACTTCTAATTTAGAAGCACTTGTCCACTAGGTCAGAGTAATCGAATTGAGCAGGACTTGGGCGTGCGCCTCCTACGCACTCGCATTCGGAGTGCTCATCAAATACCCAGAAGGGTAGAGCCTCATCAAACGGAATTCCCCTGCAATCCTCGCACATGGTGTCCAATACATCTTGCTCGTTCATGCTCTCTTACCTCTTTTAGTGGTTGTGTAGTAGCCTATGTGAGGCTGTCCACGATTGCCTCACTCGTTTGTTTCCCTGACTCACCTATAATACCATAGTGCCTAGGCCATGTCAACCTTTTGTGGGAAGCAGAAATTTTGAGTGAAAAGTTAGAAAAGGGATTTCTCCCTAATATCATACACAACTCCAAAGCTCGTTTCTATCCATATCGTAGACTGTGACGTTTCCGTGGTCGTTGATATTAACGATGATTCCCTCTTCCTCAATCTCAAAGTCATATCCACGAGTCAACTGTGCGTTGTTAGCGTTATAATTAGCTTCTTCTAAGGAATCCCAATCTGCCCAGAACCCGAAGTCTGATCCGTCTCCTTTCAGAGTGCCAAAGTAGACAAATGGTGGGCAAATGGCGTTGAGTGCTTCAATTAGCCCGTCTACATCTTCGGGAATATCTCCATAGTCTGCGCCAGACTCAACAAGGTGACTGATGAATATGGGAGCTAAATCTTCGTCTCTGAGTGTGCCTGTACTGATAGAGCCTAGTTGGAAAGCCATAATTCTTACCTCTCGCTTTTTCTTTGACACTGGTATTTTCTCATACTTTCAAGGCTTTGTCAACAATTTCCAAAAATCAAGTGAAAGGTTAAAAAAAGTTGACACTGTGTTTCGATCTATGGTATTCTAGTCAACAGTACCGTAAGGGATATTCTGATTCTATGTACGCTAGCGACGGTATTAAAGCTCAACAGGCTAGTAATGGGAGAATCAGAATAATCAGCCTCTCCGTGGGGGGAAGGGGGGGAATAATCAATCTACTTCCTTATTAGCTAGCCTATTAGCTGTTACTCTCTCACTAAGAGCCTTAGTTACTTTCCTACATTCTACACATAGACTACGTAAGTCAGCAGTATCAGCGTTTGGGGGAGGAGTAAATTTTTCTAAGCAGATAATACAATTTTTAACTCGCATAGCAATCACCACATTGATTACAGCATACGAGCTTACCGGAGCAGTAGGCTTCTTCCCAATCAATGCCTCTTTCAGCACAATCAGAAATATCAGGCACACGATGCTCATCTACCCTGCAACCACATAGGCAGGTTAGCTCACAATTCTCTCCACATGGGCAGGCAGACTCTGCGAATATGTCCCAAGCATTGCGATGATTCCACTTCTCATCTGGAATAGCAAGCAACATGGCTTTAGCTCTATGCGCTCTGAATATTTCATCTGCTCCAAAATCCATTCCTACACGCCCAGAGTAGCAATTCTCTCCATTTTGCTCAAAACCTTTTTGATATGGTATATCTGACACTGTGTAGAATATCACCCACCCACCTGCGCCACGTTCTCTCTGGTCATGTAGTCGAATATTGCGTTTCATTAAAAGCCTCCTTTGTATCCACCTGCGGCTATGCGCTTTGCTCTGCAATCGAGTAGCCAATCTAACAATGATGGCCTACCTTGTTGCGATGGCAATGCATACCATTGTTTCATCTTGTACGTGTAGAGCCATGCATCTTGGCATTGTCTTCAAGGCGAATTTGACTCATGTTCTATTTCACAGGTATAGAATGCTCCGTTGTGTCTGTTTGTTTCCTCAACAGGTGAAAGGATAACCGGATTCCACTTGTAGGGTACATAAGGCGTTTCAGTTAGTCCACAGGATTCACACATCTTTTAGTACCTCATTCCTAGTCTATCGGCTTTTTCATCTTGTGAGCGTTCCCATGCGGCATCATTGCGTAGCTCTTCTAATTGCTCTTGGGCCTTTCGCATAATTTCTTCTCGAAAATCTTCTATCTCGCCACCAAATGCGTGAACGTGTTCAGCGATTAACATTGACGCATCAATTACTACCCATTTTTTATCTCTTTCGCCTTTAACGCCAAGTACCATCGGTATGCCTCCTTGCTTTTGTAAAGTAATTATATGTCTTTTATAGGTTTTTGTCAATTGTTCTGTGAAACATAGTGAAAAGTTAAAAATCTTAACTTTTCAGTTTTACTGCACAAAAAAATGGGAGAAGAAAAAATCCTCCCCCAAATTCTTGATGCCGTTTTTATTTAGTTGTATACTTCAGCCTCAATCCCTAGAATGTAATTAGCCGCTTTTTCTCCCTTGCTGGCCGCACTCATTACGAGTGTCTTATCTTCGCTAAGTTTTGTGCGCCAATTGGCGATGTAGGCCGCACTATTCTCCAACGTGGTATTAATACCAGCATGGGCGCATAGGAAACTAGAACCAAACTCTGCGACTAATTCTTCTTTGGCGTAGTTCTCACAACCAAATTCGTTTGGCTCATTGTCTCGATTTAGACGCCTTGCGCCTCTTGTCGAGTGTGTTAGCTCGTGAAAGTGAGAGCTATAGAATGCATCAGCAGACTCGAATACTTCCATTTTAGGCATGTTGACTACATCGGAAGTCAAACGATAGCTAGCAACATCGCCGCCGTACTCAATCCTAGGCGGGTTAGGCATTCCTGCGATAATGGCGTCTGCGGCCTCTTGTGACTCTTTCACCGTGAGAGTGTTGTTTGGGAGCTTGTAAAGCTTGCTCGTGTCCAAATCGTCTATTTGCTCGACGTTGAAGACGTTGTAGTACTTCAGATAGAACCGCTTAACGTCATTCCCATCTTTGTCTTGGGTTGTGAACGGCATCCAGAGCACAATGAAAGTGCTTGTTTCGCCCTTGCGTACCTGACCGCCAAATTCCTTTGCTTTATTGTAAGTTATCCACCTAGGGTCGGTATATGTGTTTGCGGCCAATAGCCACACATTGATACCTTTATACCTGCGTCCGGTGATTGCATTGATGGCCGGACTTGTTGCCCAAGGCTTATGCCAAGGCACAACGCCAGCGTCTAGCATTTCGATTATCTTGTCTGTGAGCTTTTGATTTACATCTACTTTAGGCATTTCGTTTACTCCAATTTCTAATTTGTGCCCTTATCTTAACGTATTACAATATGTCTTGTCAAGGGGTTTTGCGTCGAATATATAGTATTCGTTTCTATGATAATGTGAAAAGTTAGGGAAATTAACTTTTCACTCATTCTCACAAAAACGCTTGACATTGCTTGACATTCCTGTATAATGGATACTGAAAGGCAAAAACAAGAGGCAAAAAATGGATTACGAACATAAAGAAACCAAAGGCGAAAAACGTGGGCGCAAGGCTGAAAAAAAGCGTTACGGGCAAACTGGCGCAGGCGCAACGCACACGCTAGATTTGCACTTGCTACCCACAAAACCTAAAAAGAAAAATCGCAGGAGCAAATAATGTCTTTTCAAGCTTGGCCTAAAGAAATTCAAGAACATCTAATAGGCGAATGCGCTAATCGTGAATGCCGAGCTATCATTGCTGATAGTCCTGCTTATGGCCGCGCACCTGGCCGACACGATGCAAAACTCTGCGAATGCTGTGATGCAAGGGAGAATGGCTCATAATGGCTATCACAAAGAGCAAACAAGATTGGAGCGTCGGTTCAACTGTCAAGGTTGGTTTTCTCACTCTGCGCGTAACGGGTATGCGCTCCGTGGTGGATGGCAAACCAGACATTTATGAACTGGTAAATGCCAACGGCGATAAGACTTACGATTTCACGCCTCACAATGGCATTGAGAGGACTAACTAACATGACTATCGTAGTATCCTATTGGAAAGAGCCAGATACTGGCCTATGGGCGTACAATCAAAACGGTGTTACCTGTGAGGGCTTTGCTACTCATGTTGAGGCTATCGAACACGCTAGAGCCGCTAGGAATGGTGGACAATGGATGTAGTAAAATCTTGGTGTCCTGAGTGCAAACAAGGGAAACAAAAAATAATCTCAACCTTTGGAACATTACTTAATGATAATTGTCGGGATTGTGATGGCCTTATGTCATTCGAATATCTAGAGTGTGGTTGTGTGTGCGAGAATGAAAATCTAGGCTATAACTGTGAAAATAGTTTAGAGCGTTGCAAGTGTATCTACGTATGCCATAGCTAGTATTGGCTGTGGATCGGAGTGAAAAGTTAAGAAAATCAAGCTTTCTTCTTTTTGCTGTTACCATTTTTTAACTTTTCACTCAATTTCAGATTGATGGCAAAAATGTATTGACAAATGTTTTACTATCAATTAAACTGTTGGTACAACGAAATAAAGGATGGTACATCAAACATGACTCAAGCAACTATCACAACAGTGGAATTTGGTATCACAGTTGCACAGGAATTTGTTTCAGCCTATGGGCCTGTTTCTCTTATGACTATTCAAGAGGAACTTGAAATTCAGTGTTCTCTGAATCTTGAAAAGATTGCTGAAGTACTTGAATACTGTGTCAACAACGATTGGGAAATGTATGATGACATGGATTTGATTTACTGGAACAGAGACTAAAGAAAAATCCATATGGGCAATAGAATCCGCAATGGCGAAAAATATTCTTGAACGCATGGAAATAGACACCTACTAGGAAATAACCCCTAGAAAACGGCTCACAGAGCCATAGAGAGGCATAAGAGAAATGATGCGAGAAATAGAAGAACGAAAACTCGAAGCCGCAGAGGAACAAGAAGAATGGTGGCAAGAACTACGAGAGGTTAGGGAATCAGGAGAGAGTACAGACGAATGGCCTAAACAATGCCCATTTACTGGACAAGAGATTGATGAGGATGGTGCTGATTCCTGTCCAGATGCGTGTAAGCACCATGACAGCGCAGAGTTTCGCAATGATTAAAAAGGCATACAGATTGCCTGTCGGTATGATTACGCTGTGTGGAGGCTATCTAGGCCTCGGTATCCTGATACATGGTTGGAGGTTTATAGGTATTTAGATATTGAATACTCACTATCATGTTGTAAGAGGCATGATTACTAGGAGATAATTATTATAAATAAGGCTGGTGAGAAATCACCAGCTTTTTCTTTTCTTAACTTTTCACTTTGTCGTGCACACGATATATAGTATCGCATAATAAAGAGTATCGCGTTCACTGGTAACAATTACATATATTCAGTATCTCAAATACCAAGGTAGACCGGGGGGGTGTGTTGGTAGAGTTTTTTGGATTAAATGAAGTATTTACTTTATATTTTATGAGAAAAAAAAGGGGGGGGTGGGTACACAGGATTTTTTTATATTTTTTCTTTGATCCAGGTATAAGAGAGAGGGGGGGGGTAAATTTTTTAAAATTCGTGGGAAAAGAAAGGGGTTTACAAATTGGAAATAGTGTATTATAATGGGAACCATGTGTTGTGGTGTATATCAAAATATCGTACATTAAACACTGAGTGGGTACTGTGCTCAGGGCCACATTAATAGTAAAGTAAAGAAGGAGTAATCATGAACGAAAATGTAATAAAGTGGGTGGAAGCCCTACAGAGTGGAGACTATAAGCAAGGGAAGTATGTTCTTAAGAAAGAGGATAGATATTGTTGTCTTGGTGTAGCTTGTGATCTATATTCTAAGGAGCACTCTGATTTTAAGATTGTTTCACAAGAGGATTGTACTTTCTTTGGTGCTAATAGTAGGGGTTTTAGTAGGGGTTTTGGGGATTCTATTTTTCTTCCCTCCGAAGTTCAAGAGTGGTTAGGGTTAGCAGATAAGTATGGTAATTTTGATGAGAGTAGTCTTATGGGTATGAATGATGAAGGCAAATCCTTTGAAGAGATTGCTGAAGTAATCCTAACATCTCCAGAAGGGCTGTTTGTAAAATAATGAAAGTAGAATTAACTATAGAAGAGATCAAAAGAGCTAGGAATGCTCTAGCTTGCCTATCCTATGACTGTGTAGAGATTTGGACAGACCACATGGATCAAGAAGAATTAAATGAAAACAAAAGACTTAGTAAAAGTCTTAATAAGATGCTCCCCTTTAAAGAGCAAAAACCTTTCTCTTTTTTCCACTTTAGTGATCTGTATGGAGCTATAAAGGGCGCGGAGAAGGGATTACCAATTTCGGTGTCCTCTGTAGAGTATTAAAAATGATTGAAATGAATATTTGCGGTTTAGATAAGCATTCCCCTGATTTATCAGGTACTTGTACCCATTGTAAAACAGAGACTTGTGTTCATATGGGTCATAGGATCAAACTATCTGATTTCCGAGGAATGCCTAGCCATTGTTTTTATTGCCACGATTGTTTTAAAATTAGGGTTGAGACTCAAAAGTCAGAAAACATGGATCGACTACAAAGAAGAGATTATCTTTCTTGGGCAGCTAATGAAATTAAAGTAAGCGGTAATGCAGATAAAGTTATTCGTGATGAAGTTTTGCGAACTTTAATTAATGAAATATTAGATATCACTACCCCTAAAGTAAATTTACAGGAAGGATAAAAAAATGAGTGATAAAACTTTAACAACAATCGAGATATCAACAGATACTCTTCTAAGCGGGGCTAGTGGGGTTGATGTAGCAATGTTTATTGAAGAGGAAGAGTAATGAAACACACAATACAAAGTAATGGAAGAGAGTTTGAAGTACTAGGATATTGGACAGGAATAGGTAAACCTACTGATGCTACGCATTATTTTTCATCTATGGGTAAAATAGAAGAATTTAATGAGGTTGGTTTTCTCACTCGCGCTGAATATGTTCTTGTTTTAGCAGTTATTCCTGTCTATTATATTTTCGGAAAGGGTAGATATGAAGAAATAGAAATTCGTCCTCCATGTAAAGATGAATTTTATATGGATAATAAAGCTATTTATAATCTTTACTATGCTAATAGTGACTTTCCACAAAGTTCAAATTATCGTGTCTTAAAATTAATAGAGGTTTTAACTGATGAATAAAAAGAAAGTATTAGTCCTCAATCCTATGAAAGTATTTGGTCTTGATCTTGATTATTTTAATCCATACGGCGGTTTTGGAAAGAAGCAAGGATATGAAATTATACAAGATGAGATCGAAAAACATCAGAAGATGTATGAGTGTAAACCGGAACTATTAGTGTTTAGTGTAAAAGGGTGTACTTTTGAAGGAATTCCTATGAATAATGAAGTGCCTAATAAATCTATATTAGCTAAACTTGATAATTATTATTAAGAATTTAGATAAAGTTTTCTTCCTTACATTTTTTATTGTGATATTTAGTATATTTGTTTGGGGGGTTTCGGAAATTGTAGAAGAGTGGTATAATAGAAGCCACCATGAAATGCGAGGGCCGAGTATGAACGATGAATTAAAACCTTATATGGAAATGAGAGAATAATGAAGAGTAAAAATGGTATTTTAAGAGAATGGTGGAGTATATTAACATGGAATGAACGTATAGGTACGATCATTACTTTTCCTTTACGGATAGTTCCTTTTATTTTTATTCCTATTGTGTGGCTTACTGATGCAGTTAATGCAGAAAGTAAACATACTAAGTTAAAATGGCTGAAAGAAAATTATCCAGATGAATACGCGAGGCAATTAGAAATTGGACAAAAGCGAGAAGGAGACTTTTTAGATTAATTATGAATGTAGAAGATACAGTTTACGAGGGAATCCGTTATTTCCCTACATTATTTGGGAAAAAAGCAGATGTGCTTGCACATATATTCTGTACTCTTGGTGGTGGTTATAATTGGGTTGATGGAGAATTATGTGAAGACCTTGAAATGCCTAGTTTAGAAGGTAGGCACGAAAAACCAAGACAGATCGATGAGAATAATGTCCTTGCTAGATGTGCGGATAGGACACCCTTTGATCATTGTTATCCAATGTCAAAGAATTACTGTAATTTAGCTAGCGTTCCTCTAGATGTTAAAGATGATTGGTTCGAGGCCGCTCTTTGGGTTGCGGATATGGTAATTAATATGAAAAATCCCGATAGCTATGCATATAAGTCTATGGGCTATAAACATGAAGACAATGTTAAGATCGCACGGCAAGTAAAGAAAAACCTTTTGAGGCGTAAGAGATAACATGACGTGGTTTTTTAGAGCGAAGCATACAGAGAAACATATTACTTCCTCTATTGAACAAATAGAGGAAGATACGAAGAAAATTCCAAATGAAGAGCTACATTGTACTCATTTAGATAGGTTGGCGATGAAGAGTAAGTATAGTGGGAAGTATTTTGATCCGTATGGTTCATGTAACCCACACTATATGAAAAGAGATAATCTTATTGAAATTCGTACTTGTTGTTTTTGTGGTGTAACTCGTACTGAGGGAGATAATCGAGTAATACATAAAGATGTTATCGATAACACTCATGGGATTTACTGGCCTGGCCGAAAAACAACTGTAAAAATTACTGAATGGATAGCACCTATACCTTGGCCCGAAGTATGTGATAGAGGAGAAAAATAATGAACAAAGAAAAAAACCCCTTACATTTTATAACCACCGTTAAATTTAATACACTTGACGATCTATTACCAGAAACATTAATTACTTCAGGTAGAGAACTATATGATTATGTGATCATGACACCCGACTATAAATGGCACTACTATCAAGCTTATGAAAGTGCTTGGGGCACTAGATGGAAATCTGTCAGTGTTATGGGAGATGTAATTACAAAGGAAGGTGAGAATAATGAGTGAACGAAGTGGATGTCCTTGCACCTTAGTAGAGCCTTGTATGAGTGCTTGCTCCTGTGCGTCTCCAGGGATGAGTGGTGGGTGTCGGCGGTGTGCAAGCTTCGGCAACATGGAACAGAGAATTCATGCCGCTGAATGGCTTGTGAAGAATGAAAAGGATTTAAAAAAATTCCGAGATGAAAAATGGTTGAATGATTATTTGGGATCAAAAGGAGTAAGTTAAAATGTTAAGCACACAAGAATTTGAAGATTTAAAAAATAAAGTAGCTTTCTTAGAAGATTGTATAAAGAAAATGGCTGAAGGTTCTCTTTTAATTATTGAAGGTTCTGAAGAAGAAATAGCTAGACTTGATAAAGCTAATGGCAGAGCAGATGAAGCCTTCCAAAGACTTGAAGATGCGATTGATGAGGAAAGAGAAGAGAGAATTTGATTAGGAGAGCATGTAGGAACCCTTGTTAGTCTTAACGGGTTAAAAGAGTTCCCTGATTATGAATAAAATGAGGAAACAGAAGAATGTCAACAGGAGATCATATAGTAACACTAAGTGAAGATACAATACAACGTATCGAGGGGATTGCTTTATTTAGGCAAAACCAAAAACGGGGAAGAGGGCAAACTAATCAAAAGATTTCTAAGAGTAATGATCTAGTAACAGAGATATCAGGACTTAGAGGAGAATTTGCAGTTGCCCAATACTATGATTTAGAACCTAATTTAGGTACTGAAGCAGATGAAGGATGGGATTTTATTATTAATGGGAAAACTGTTGATGTAAAATACACTAAGTATGGTGCAGGTGATCTTGTTTTTACCTCTCTTTCCCATTTTAAGGCTGAAATAGGTATTTTAGCAGTTGAAATAGACACACGTAATGTCGAATTAAAAGGTTGGATTGATCGGGAACGTTTTGTTGCTGAGCATATTTATCATGCACCACATAAAGTAGGGCAGAGAATAAGAACCTGGATGGGTACAGGAATGACCCAACCAGGAAAGGAATTAAGAGATTGTGAGAAGTGTGAACATCATCATGCTCCGATCAATAGAATGAAAGATAGATAATGAAAAAATGCCAATTAAAAGGTTGTGACGAGCTATTAGGAACAGGAAAGTGTTGTGTTTGTCATAAGAAATTATGTCAATATCATGAAATGATTGGGCAAGATAATTATTGGACATGGTGTCCTGCACACGATCCATATAAGAATAGGTAGGAGAGATATAATGCTATTAATATATTATGATCATGAGTGTAATGGGAAAAAATGCTTTAGAATTAATTGCCCTGATCCGCAATATACAAATTGTTTACATCCGGCAATGAAGTCAATTGTAAAGGGGAAATTAGTTAGTGTTCACAACGTTCTTCATGATGATTGTAGTCATGTCAGTATAAGAAAAATAAGATACTAAAAGAAACAGTAAAGGAATATTTAAAACTATAGGTTTTATATGATCTGCGTTATTTGCGGATATATCGGCGAACAAAAATTTAAATATATCTCTAAAAAGGAGTGGGAAAGAGTGAAAGATGAAGTGCTAGAAAAAGGGCATTTTATTCACTTAAGAGTTTATACTGATGGGACAAGTAGTACTAACATACAAGAAAGATTTAGTTCCTATGATACCAACGTATCCTGGTAACTATAGTAGACGCCATGTATTGAAGAAAACTTCGGGCGTTGATAACTATTCTCTTGAGAAGAGTAAACAATTGTGCCGGTGGTGGATGAAAGAGCACGGTATTCCACGTAATGCACGTATCATGTACATTGGTGAGAATAAGAAAGATCGGACATATCAAATTGATTGGTATAATTCTATAAAGGATATTCAGAATGGGAGATATAATTCTTCCCATTTTTGGTTGTTACGAGATAAAGACGGAAACTTAAATGAAATGAGAAAGGAGCACGAAGATTATGCAAAGTGAAAGAGAAATAGACGCTGCCGTAAGACTTACTGAATTATATTTTGAAAAAAGAATAGCTCCTAGTGTATATGTTATACAAGAAATGTATAAAAAAATGAGAAAGTTTGTTAGAAAAACTGAAAGGGAAGTTTAATGAGTAATCAATCAGATGAAAATCAACCAATGCTAGGAAATATTGTTTTTGGGCCTAACAATAACAATTCTCAAACCCCCAGGCAAGATCAAGTAGATGCAAAAATAAAATCCATAATTCAACAAGCAGAATCTCTTCAAGATAAAGAACTAAATAAACTTGTAAAACCACTACAAGATAAACTTGATATTGCATTAAGAATCCTTAAAAGCCTTCAAGAAAAAGGTACTTTACACGATCTTCGCCCAGATGGAACTACACACCGTAATTGTGGTCATTTTACCCTTCTTGGTTTTGGGGGAAATAAGAGTGGTTTTCATGAATACATTAAAAGTATGGATGATTACGTAAAAGAATACGCTAAACTAGCTTTAGAGGAGATTGAAAATTACTGAAAAAAAGTGGGAATTAATTAAAGCTGAAAAGAAATATAATTACATGAAGCAATGTAATAAATGTGCAAATGGTAAACAGCTTGGACAGAATGCTAAGTGCCCTATTCATAATGAATCTACTTTCGCCTATACAATAACCTTTGAATATGATGGTACAGCGGGTTTTAGTGATGATGGTGTCCTTCCGTGTGCTATAAGAGATTGTGAAGAAGTGGTACTTGAAATGGCCGATCCGTTTTGTCCCACACATGAAAAAGGGATTTTTAAATTTGTTCATGTTTTAGAAGAGAAGAATGGAGTGATGCATGTTGATTAACATATGTAATAGAAGAAACCCAGATAATGAGCTTTGTGTTTTAGAGTATAACCATGAGACAGATTGTGTGTTCATGCCTCGTACTGATGAAGCTCTTGTTTTAATGATTGAGAGCAGAAATAGAGTTTCAGAGAAACTGCAAGATGAGCGAGATAAAGTTGAGCAATTACAAGAAGCTTTAACAGAAATTATGAGTGCTCATAATATTCGAATAACTTCTAGAGAAAAAAGGGAACCAAAAATCTCTAGTGGTCTTGCTTATTACGCTACAAGTCGTGGACAAGATTTACGGGAAGAAGCTGAAAAAGAAGATCGAAAAGATGCCGCAATTATAACTGCGAGACAAACTTTAGAGGATACAAAGAAATGAGTGATTTTGAAATACGAAACGCAAAAATTATCAGTACTCAATTAGGAGATATGGATCGAGGGGTATCTTTCTATATTAATCTGGATTTTGGTGGGCAAATAGGAGTTTTTGGTGGTTATGGTCTTGATGAGCATAATCCTGCAAAAGACAGAAAAAATTACGATGAAGAAGGATACGATGAAATTCCAGAACGTGTGCCTTCATTATTGATGTCTAGTCTTTTAATAGGGCTTCACACACTCTTCCCTTATAAATTATGGGAAACTTTGACCGATACTCCTGTACGTGTGTATGGAAGTAATACTAGCTCCTTTGCTTTAGGACATTTTCTTAAAGATAAGTGGTTATATATCGCTCGAAGATCACATTCTCTACGTCCTGAAGATAAACTAAGTCTTGAATTTCTTTTCAAAGTTACAAATTTGGATGATTTAAAGAAATATATTGAAATAGAAAGGGAATTTGTAACAATACAGTAGAGGGTTTACTTTTCTAAAAAAGTATATTATAATAGTGAGGCTATTGTAAACAAAAGTAGGCGCGTTCTAGGTCGCTCCTGAATCCCCCGAAATTGTTTTTCCTATAAGAACAGTAGTATAAATTCTGTTATGGTGTAGTGGTTAGGACATACCGAAGTGAATTCGGAGGGTACGGTTCGATTCCGAGGAATTTATTAAAAACGAGGTAAATGAAAATGATACGAAGAGAATATAAACATGTACAAACAGTAGGTTCATTAAATGCACCTGATCAGACTATTTATGAAATTATTAACAAAGAAGCTTTAGAAGGAAATTGGAAAGTACATACAATTGATTTCGCCTTCGATAGAGCACTTCTTGTTAGAAGAATCTGTGTTGAAAATGATGAAACAATAGTTTGTTGGGATGATGGTGTCTGTACCTGTTGGGATAAAGATATAAAATGAGCGATCTTAAAGGCGGTTTAATATATGCAGAAAATCCTCAACAGTGTGATTTATGTGGTGATATTGCAGAGCTTCGTCCTTATGGCCCAAATGGGGAAACTATTTGTTATCCTTGCGGTAAAAAAGACCCAAAAACAACTGAACGAAAAATGAAAGAGGCAATGGGGTAAATATGAACCCATTAGCTCATAATATGGGAAATGCTACTAAAGAAGAATTAGAAACTTTTGGTAATTTTGTTATCAATGATTTAGGTATTGAAGGTGGGTTTCTTTGGACTCCTGCTTCACCATCCATAATGATTTTTCCAAATATTCTTATTAGGGAAAGTTTAATTGGTGGTTGTTATAAATGGGAAGCAAAGGAAGAAGTATTGCACGAAATTTCCCATTTAAAAATTGGTGAAGGTGGACACGGAAAAGAATTTTATGCCATTTTTGGCGAATTAGTGTCTAAATATATGCATTTGGATAAGTGGTTATAACAATAAGTGGCTTATCGGAGGTAGGTATGGACACTGTAGCGTAATTGTGTTATAATAATAGTAAGCTAAAAATAATACAGGTTACTTATTGAATTCATACGAAACTGCCCCAAATGTGACAAGGAACTTACATATAAACATGAACATGGTTTAAAGAGAGCGAAAAAAAGAAATAATAATTGTCATTCATGTTCTATGCCAGATATTAGTGGGGAAAATAATCCTTTTTACGGGAAAAAACACACAGAAGAAGCAAAGAAAAAATTTTCTGAAACAATGTTTAAAAAAGGAAAACTTTCTAGAGGCATTACATTTAAAAAAGGTCATGTAAACCCTAATCCTCGTCCAATATATGATATTTGGTTAGAGAAATATGGGGTGGATGAAGCAGATAGACGAAAAGCTGTTTGGAGTCAGAAGCTGTCCATAAAAAAGAAGGGGAAAAATAATAATATGTATGGTAAACCATCCCCACAAGGAGCGGGGAATGGATGGAGTGGTTGGTACAAGGGATGGTTCTTCCGAAGTTTAAGAGAGCTTTCATACATGATCAATGTAATTGAAAAAGAAAACTTAATGTGGGTATCAACGGAAACCAAAGAATTTGCAATTCCGTATATTAATTACGATGGCACAAATAGAAATTATTTTGCAGATTTTTTGGTTGATGGAAATCGATTAGTTGAAATTAAACCAAAAAGACTACATTCCACCCCTCAAGTTTTAATAAAGAAAAAAGCCGCCGAAAGGTTTTGTTTAAAAAAAGGTTGGACATACGAATTAATTGAACCAGATATACTTACAAAAGAAGAAATTTTAATTTTACACAACAATGAAGTGGTAAAATTTCTTCCACGATATGAAGAAAAACTTAAGGAGAAATATTTATGACAAAAGTAGTCACGATCTCTGGGCCAAGTGGCGTGGGAAAATCAGTTACTCTAGAAGCTATACAGAGATTAGCTAAGAATGAGCCGTGGAGTTATCCTGTAAGTGTTACTACACGCGCACCACGCCCAGGTGAAATTGAAGGAGTCCATTATAACTTCATTACTGAAGAGAAGTTTCAAGAAGAGCTTGCAAATGGTGCTTTCATTGAAACAGCCACAGTTCATACATATCATTATGGCTTACTTCGACGTGAAGTAGAAAAGGGCTGGCCCGAAATTGAAAAGTCTATTATGATTGTAGAGATTGAAGGTATGAAGCATCTAAAACAAACTTATCCCGATCTTTTTTCTATTTTCATGGTTCCTGGAGATTTCTCTGATTTAGCGAAACGTTTAGAAATTAGGCCAGGAACAACAGAAGAGGAAAAAGCTCTACGTCTTACAAACGCAATCAGAGAAATTTCTGAAAAAGATGAATTTGATATTGAAGTAATAAACTTCATGGGAAAATTAGACCTTACCGTAAAAACAGTTGCAGGATTAATTAAGGGGGAATAATGCGTAAATTAGCGATATTCGCTACGGTGTTAATAGTTCTTATGCTTATGGCTTGTGGTGGCTCAGAAAAAATATCACAAGATTCACTTGACCAATTTAAGCTTGTAGACACAGAAATAAATGAATTACAAAAAGAATTAGCCGTGCTAAAAGAACTTTTTGTAGATCAAACAAATAATGAAACTCTTGTTCGTTTAGCTCAATTACAGAGAGAGTATTCAGTGGGTACGGTAAAAATTCAAAAGGGAATAATTACTCCAGAATATTTCGATGTAATGGTTGCCTCATTAGTTAGGGGACACCAAATAT
>Ga0256397_1000007_pt1 | contig 22196 bp, 21 predicted proteins | sample KryLIviralmetaG_2_FD_191189 | JGI IMG/M metagenome (GOLD analysis project Ga0256397, IMG submission 191189) | Seawater viral communities from deep brine pools at the bottom of the Mediterranean Sea - Kryos LI F3 | ecosystem: Environmental > Aquatic > Marine > Bathypelagic | place: Mediterranean...
GGATAGAATTTAACGTCCTTATCGATGAGTGCCTGGAATGACATAAGACCTTCTGCTATTTGGGTTAATTCCTTTCCAGCTCCAGCAACTGCATCAATACCCTGTTCAACTTGATTCTCATCCCAAGTAAAGCCTAAAAACCCTCCGGTATTTTTAGTTTCCTTACCTCCTATTACGGCAAAGGCATCTCCTACAAAGGTTAATGTATTAGTTACGGCTGTATCAAGCAGTCCACCTGATGCAAAGTCCATATCTTTATCTACCATCTCCTGGAAACTCATTAAGCCCTTAGCAATTTGTGTAAGTTCTTTCCCAGCTCCTGAAACTGCATCAATTCCTTTGGCCACTGCATTCTCATCAAATTCTATAGACCACCCCAAAACACCTATACTGTCCTCTTTTTCAAATTTATCACCTCCTATTATTCCAAATGCCTTACTAACGAAACCTAAAGTATTCTTAATGGCAGTCTCCATTTTTCCACCATCTGAAAAATCTACTTTACCTATCAATCCTTGGAACGCTTCAAGACCTTTAGCGATTCCAGTTAGAGCCTTCCCAGCACCCATCACGGAATCGATCCCTCTCTCCACGGCATTAGGTTGAAAGGCTGCCCCAAACACTTTACCAAAAATAGATTTGTTATCTTCAGGGGGAGCACCACCAGCAGATGCGAAAGCGGTGGAAATGCCGGTTAAAGTAGAAGTTAAAATAGCCGTATCCTTTCCAATCTTAACCCCATCAATATCAACAGTTCCACTAGAATCCCAGCCTACAGCCTTAAATGCAGTAAGACCTTTAGAGAGGGCCCATAAAGCCATCCCAGCTGTGGTAAATGCACCGGCTGCTGCTATCATTCCAGCCGAATTAACAGCACTTGTGAAGACTCCACCCATTTTTTCCATGAATCCGGATCTTCCACCACCCGTGGGATCCATAGCACCACCAAATGCCCCCTTGATCCCAACTAAGGCCTCAGTTAAATTTTTAGTATTGTCCGGGGTCCAAGTTACTGCCTGGAATGCTTTTAATCCTACACTTAAAGATACTAAAGCAACACCCACCGCCGCAAATGCAATTGCACCAGGCACAATAAGGAGAGAACCAATACCAGCTGCCGCAAATTCTAAACCAAGAGCTAATAAGAGGGCACTCTGCTTCCCTATATCTTCCCACGAAGTATCTTTCATTACCATAGCAAAAGGTAAGTAACCTAGTCCAAAAACAAATAAACCGGCACCCATTAATGCTATGGCTAAAGCACCCTGAGCAATATTAGACAACCCTTTACCCAGAAGTCCTACTGCTATTCCTAAAATTAAGATACTAGCAGCTTGTATTAATAAGTCTCCCATGCTAGGAGCAGCTACCTTACTTGCAAGAGCAAAGAATAAGTATCCAACCGCAAAACTAGCTAATCCTATGCCCATTAAAAATAATGCTGCACTACCCTTTTTAATATTCTTATCAAACCTACCGAGGAGAGCCACGGCCCCACCCATAAGTAGTAAAGAAGCTACCATGCCTACCAAAATCACAGGCTGCATGAGTATGAATAGAGTAGTAAGAGCAAAGAAAGCCATACCTATAGCAAAAGATTTGATAGCATCACCCATCTTATCAAGAGCTTTAGCTCCTTTAGTTACTGATTTGGACACCATTCCTAAAAGAGTAAAGTAACCTACTAAGAGTAAGGTTGTAGCTAATAAAAAAGGAATAGCTATCATTCCTGGGATAATGAGTAGAGCCGATAAAGCCAAACTCTTTGCAAAATCATAAATTGTACCTCCCATTTGAGCAAGCACTTGTCTACCTTCCTCTGCTTTCTTAGCATCTAGGTCATCTACTACTTCAAAGAAACCTTCAATAAAGAAAAGAAATTTAGTAACTGCCTTCTTAGGAACGAGAGAAAATACGAGGAGCCCTTTAGCAAGGTCCATAGTTCCTGCACCTAAGTCTTTAAGAAAAACTGAAGCCTGTCCTGCTTTCTTTTGTGTAGCTGACTTTTTACCACCTCCGCCGAAAATTGCTGAGAGGCCGCTATCTCCGCTTCCCTTCTTAAGCAATTGAGTTTGCTTCTTCAGTTCGGTCAACATCTGTTCTTGAATACTTTGCGTAATTGAAACAGATTCTACTATTGCCCATGCAGCATTTTCTACACTTTTAGTATTTTCCTCTATCTTAGTAAGAGGATTCATTAAATCAGCAAGAGAAACTTTAGCCATTAAGTATTATTTACATTCTAGGCATCTTCGGCATTTTAAAAGAAGAAGTTGTTGGTGTACTTCTTTTGAGCTGAGATTGCATATCTTTTATATTGTATTTATCTTCATACTCCTTATGCTTTTTATCTTCGCCATCCTTTCTCTCCTTTAAGATCTCATTATAATAGTGTAAAGTGTACTCATACTCATAAAATGGCATGGAATCTATCTCACTTGGTTGGAAGTTTAACTTTTCTAGAAGGATGACACGGACTTTAAAGAAGTTCTCCAGAGATATCTGGAATAACGAAAAGAGACTTGATGCCGTCGGGAAACTCCAGGGGTGCTAGTACCTCAGTACCACACCCCGAACAAGTATATTTTAATTCTGGTTTAACGCCAATTTTCATCCTTTCGGCTAACCTAAAGACTAAAGAAAACTTTTTAGAATCCCACCCTTGGAATTTAGTGACTTCACTAAAGATATCTTTTTCGTTCCATGACCTCCATTCCCGTTGAATGTAAGGTAAAATCTGCAATGATGACTTATCCCAGCTCTTACCTTCTTCTTCTCGTGTTCTAATGTAATCAGTGATTGATCTCATAACACCTATTGTGGGAGGAGACATTTGAATTTCTCCGTATGATTTTGTTTGGATAGAATAACCCTTCTCTTGATTATCATAATACTTAGAAATCATTTCATCAGCTTCTTGGAAGTCTAAATTATTAGTCCTAAGCTCGATAGAAGCTTTATTATTCTGGGAACTCTTGGCTGGACAGTCATGACCCTTAACAGATAACATAAGTTTAGCTTCACCCTCTTTAAATGTAAGCTCACGTATAGATAGAATTATATAAATCCTATCTTCTTCTAATATATCTTTATATGAACCTACACTCTTACCGTAACTAATCTTGGAGCACATCATAAGCATATTATTAAGCTTTTCATCTACATCCCTTATGTTAGTTTCATCCATTGTAGAAAAATCCCTTATCTCTCCCACTCTTGCAGGTCGGATGTGTAAAGTAAAATCTTCTCGATAAAAATTTCCACCGGATGGAAGTTGAGTTAAGTTAAATTCCACATAACCTGTCAAAGACTGAAGTCTTTTTATCTCAGGATCATCTGGGCTAGTCATACCTCTACCTTTAAGAGGATCCACATGGCCAAGAGAAGTGACCTTACCTTCAGGATTAGTTACTGTTTCAGCAGTTGCAGTTACTGTTTCAGCAGTTACTGTTTCAGCAGTTACCATATCAGGATCATTACCAAATTCTTTCTTAATATTTTCTTCGTGTGTGTCGTTATCCATTATCTTTAAGCTTCTATTTTAATTCTTTCTATTATATGTTCGTTTGAGGTTTCTTCAACGATGTGGTTTTTTATGAGGGCTCTAACATAGCGTGAAATAGAAATGGGTTTGGTTCCATTTTCCATTGACTTCCTAATTAGGATAGTACTTAAAACCTCTTCATCTTGTGGAGTAATAAGAACTTGTAATTTTTTAGTAAGTCTTCTTTTTTGGGGCAAACACTCTTCTAAGGTTTCATTGTAACCTTTAGAAGGATTATCTGAATGATATTTTTTTATCCAATGTTCTACTCTTCCTAAGACTGTTTCTAATTCATCTTCTTCAAATTCTTCTATCACCTCTCTTTCAAATGAATCTACACCAAAATCTCTTACTGCTCTTTTAATGTACTTTCCAGTTCCAAAGTTATTAGGGTTATCATTGTGGGAATAGCCTATGTATACCTTCCCATCTCTATTATTTGTTATTTTGTATACGACCATCTTAGATTATTTATTCTATATTATATATTCAATGCAAGACAAAAAAATTGGGGACTAGCCCCAATTTCTTAAATTTAATGAAATTTTAATTTAACCTCCTACGTTCTCATCTAACCAATGATCACATCTAAAGGTCATTGCTAAAGGTACAGGATCAGGTGATTCGTAACTTAATTCATCAGCTGCTTGTGGATTTCCTGTTGGGAATACATCTTTTGCAGTAATCTTTCTAAATATGTCTCCTGCTCGGTTATAGTGAACTATGATCATACTTCCGACATAATCTTTCTTCAAGGTCATTTCGGCCGTCAATGGATCATAAATTAATTTGTACCAATTCCTAAAAATGTTGTAAATGTAGTTATCATTTGCCTCATTTAAGTTAAGAGTAAAGTTAACTGTCAGGTCAACGAATGTATTTCCTGGTACACTTGCATAAGAACGATCAGCAAATTTGTACTTTTGCGTTATAGCAGGTACTTCAGGGTTTAAAGCATTTAATCCTCCAATAGAAGTAACATGTTCTAAAATAAGTCCAGTATCATCTCCTGCAGGAGTAAAGATAGTAACCTCGAATAAATTCGGAGTTACAGGTTCATATCTCTGAGTACTTGCCCTTGATTGTGTAAAATGTGGTAATGGCATATCTCTATGTTTTTTTTATTTATTCATCTCCTACTGAAAATTTCCAGTACTTATCGCTCCAGTCTTAAGTATCGTGGTTCGTTGTACTAATATTTCCATGCCTCTTACAGGTTCGATATAAGTATCAATGATACCAATGTTCTGATCAATTACCTCTGGAGTATTGTTAGTCTCATCCATAACGTTTCTGTAATCATAAACACCGTCATCGTTTTGAACAGTTGATAAGAAGTTATCCGCTAGAGTTTTTATCTCTAACCTAGTTTGAGGTGTATTAAATTCAAACAGATAATTCTTCAGAATTGCTTCTATACCGTCTTGGATGTAAATTACAACTTCTCTAACATTAATTGAACTTAAGGCAGATTTCATAGTCTGCTGTGCAGTCTTATTAGCAAAGATTGTTGGCCCTGCTCCACTTTGGAACACTATAGGATTCAATCCGAAAGGTTCAAGATATTCTCTGTCCTCTTTGTCAAGATTAATTTCTATTCCGACAACTCCAGCTCCACCGACAACGCCTCTCCTTATACCTGCCACGATGGACCAAGGTAATGCAGTAGCATATTTGTCTATGTAATTGTTAGAAGTGTAAGCTGCTGGTACAACAGTTATGTTCTTTCCTAAGTCTCTTACGAGCATATAAGGGAAGTAGAAGCATCCCCAACTTGCACCCTGTGTTATGGATGGAAGCGAGTAGCGAACTGTTGGATTCAAACTTAAGTCTCCGCCGTCAGCAATTAAACGAGTTGATAAAGCTCCCGTTATATCTGTAAACTTAGGATCCGTGCTATCTTTAAAATCTTTAGCCGAAGGTGCATTACATATTGCTAATGCATTCTTTCTGTTCTTACAGATATTAAATAATTGCCATTTAGAACCAGACTGTATTCCATTACCGAATGTATCAACAACATAACGGAAATTAATAACGTCTCGATCAGTTAAGGCTTTATATAAATTGGTACCTACAATAGTATCATTCATTATTTCATTCTGTCGATCATTAGTACCGTTAGGAATACTGTAATCAGATCTTAATGTAAAACCGTCTAAAGTAAAGATATTAAAATAGTCTATCCAAGCATCAATAGGATAGTATAATTCTACAGTCTCTATCTGAGCAGATGTTCCTGCAAATTCAGTCCTAATTTCTATTTCACTTTGACATTCTACAAGTAAACATGTTGTCCCAACAGGGATAACCGGATAAGTAGCAGTTGTTTGACCTCCCTTAACTACATTTATTTTAGTCAATCGAGAAGGTCCACTAACACCACCTGAATTATGTACTAAATAATTTCCTACAATGACATCTGAATTAGGTGCTTCTACTAAAACTTGGTTAGGGTAAAGCGAAGGTTCAGTTGTAGAATCTCCTATTACGGCTATTGATTGGTTCATAGAACCTTTAAGAGTCTGTACCACTAAGCAGTGTAATGCTCCAGCAGCTCCGGCTCCTGCTCCCCAGAAAAAGTCTGTCAGGGAATCTAAATTGAATTCCGCTATTGGTGAAGGGCTTGTGTAAACAGAATCCTGGTAAGGACTTATTAACACAGAAGCTAAATTGTAATCAGGATCACTAATAGTATGTATGTTTCCTGCAATAGTTTCACCATCACCGTCATGAATGAACGAATAATTAATTGTTGCAAAAGTTAAGTAACTGTCTGTAGTTGCTGGATCTAATAAGGTAGGTCCAAACCTAACCTCATCTCCATCAGTAAGAGAACCGTTGCTATAATAAGTGAAGGTATCTGATCCTTGGGAAGCTATCATAAAAGCTGAGGCAGCACCACCGTCCCACATTTGTACGAACTGCCCAGAAGGATTAACAAAATCAAAAGATAGTGTATCATCCCAGTTTGCAATTACAGTTCCTACACCAGAAAGAGTAACTGTAACAACACTCGTTGCCGAAACAACATTTACTGCCGTGACGGGAACATATTGTGCAGCAGCTCCTAGTCCTCCAGCATTTTCTAATATGTAAGTTCCGACAACAGATCCAGCAACATTAGCAGTCATTGAAGCAAAAGCGTCAAACGCGTCTCCAGGACCTATGATCTGAATTTGTATGTCTCCGCCGCCAGTGAATTCCGTGATAGATATGGATTCTCCGGTAGATAGGTCCACATTAGTAATTTCTGCACCGTCTCTACAGAATTCTAAGTTAGAAACTATAGTATCTTCATAGGATAAGAAATTAACACAGCAGTCATCTTGATTAGTAGTCACCCACTCTAAATTGTGGCCCACTAAATCTATTCCTCCAGGTACACCGTCTAATAAAATTTCATCGAATAGTTTTTCATTAACAGCACAGTATAAACCTGTAGTAGCTGTATCAGCATTTATCATATTTTCCACGAAAAGATTGTTTCCTAAAAGGTCTACAAAATTTGGTAGTAAACAAGAAGTGTACTGTGCAATAAGATCAACTTCATCTTCATTAAAGAATTCTTGAAGTTTAGTGTCTGTAGCATCAGTAGGAAGAACTTTTCGCTGGATACCTTTCGTCTTGTTAAAATAAGTTTGGAATGTAGGATCAGCATCAAACCTTTCATAAGGAGTAACATTTGCGAAATCTCCACCCCAATTGCCATCTATAATAAATACATCTACAAAGAAGTCAGATATTAGACTATCACCGTCTAAATAATCAGGAACATTTGCAGCCCCGTACCATTCTTTAACCGTTACATTAAATCCGGCAACATTTGCAGCAGCCGCTTTACGAACAATTATAGAAACCGGAGTCTTTCCTAAGTTAGTAAAATCTAATAAGTCGTTTGTAGTAGAAGAAGTATACTGAGATTGATCAGCACCTACATTATTTAAAAAGGCATCTGTGTCTGGATACCAGAACTTATCCTGATTAAAGAATCCTGAATAAGGAGCTTCTGGGTCAGGCCCATTATCTTGTGCTCCATAGAAGGTGCAGGCAGTAGCCATTTTAATATACTCTATTTCATCAACATTATCATCTAATCGTAATAGGTTGAGTGCTAAAATAGGTCCTCTTTCTAAAGCTGTTAAACAACTTCGGTGAAAGAATGAATCTTTCTTTTCAAGATTCCTATCAATATCTCCGTAGACCTGCTTAAAAAATGCAGTATCAGGAACAAAGACTGGCGTGTTAACAGGTCCTCTTTTAGAGAAACCGATGACCAACCTTGTCTGTTCGGCTGGGATGCTAACTACTTGACTTTTATCAAATTCAAAGCGATATGTTCCGGCCGCTTTGATTGAAGTAATTTTCGGATCTAATGCCATCTTATATTATTTTTTTTATGTTTTTTTATATATTCAATCAACCTAAGAAAATTATACGATATCATAGATATCGTAATTAAGATGACCTCCCTTAGAATCCTGTTCTAGCATTTTTTCAATTTGATGTTGAATATCCTCTGGAATGATCTCATAAATTTCTTCAGCAAACTCTGAAAAGTCCACAGTTGTCAAAAATTCGGTACTATTTATGCATGTCATTATTAAGTCATCATTACCTAATTGTCCTGCATAAACACCGTTAGGCATTTTACCAAAAGTTCCTGCTTCTCGGACAGTTTCTTTCTCGGAAATAATAATTCTATTTTGTGCTACATATTTTTTGAAATTCTGGCAAAAAATAGGCTTGTTATCTTTTTTTACCTTTAGGCCAAACCTCTTAGCTCTCGCATCCACACGATGTTTAAATTTAACCACCACTTCTTCATCAAAATTATTCCTCTGTGGAAAGACAGTCTGTAATCTTTTCACTAGTTCTGATCCAAACATGTTCCACTCTATAATCATTTTAACATTTTCTCCGTAAAACATATCAAAAGCTAATGTATATAAAATTTTTGCAAAATCTTCTATGGTATGTTCATTACTTCTAAAACGAGCTACCTGCTTCAAACAGAAAAAATCTATAAAACTTCCAGGTGATGTTACTAATTTAAAATATTCTAGTGGCATTGTTTCTATTTTGAACATATTAATGACAGAATGATCTCCACCGTTCCCTTCTGCTAAGTCAATAGAAAAAAGCCAGTAATTATTCTCTTCTTCTATCGATTCTATGTCAAAATCTGCTGCCCACACTAACCCATCATAGGGAGTATCAATATCTTCCATTTCAATAACATCCTTAAATATAAAATCCTCTTGCCAATCTCCTATCTTTTTTAAGCTTGCAGGACTTAAGAGTAAAGAAGAACTTGCAATGAATTGATTTCCATATTGTCTATGAAAAGCTTCTTCAGTTCCTAAGTTAGCTATTTCAGCTTCCATCCACTTTTCATCCCTCCCAGGAACATCCCACCAATCTACACGAAAGGGGGTGTATTCACTTAACCCTTTTTCTGCTGCCGAGTAAATATCATAAAATTTATTGAATCCATTAGGTGTACTTGTAATGATAACTTTAGATTGAGCGGAAGCGGATACCGTGGGATACACATTCTCATAAAAAGTATTTACGAAGTTATGAGGTATGTGGGCAAACTCATCCATGAACAATAAGTGAATAGTAAAACCTATTGCAGCCTTCTTTGTGGTACTCTGACCTATGATCCTACACCCATTATCAAATTTACTATTGAAAACATCATATTTTACAATACCTGGTTTTAAAAAGAAAGGAAGGTGTTCAAGAATAGTCTTTCCTTTATCAATGATCTCTCTTGTAGTAGCTCCCTTATTAGAAAGAATTAAAGCATTTTTATCAAAATTAAAAAGAACATACCAAGCTATGAAAATAGAAGAACAGATCGTATTATGTGAAAGAATTCCGTTTGTATAATATCTATGATCTTTTGAATCTACTGTAACATCAAACATTGACACAGATATATTTCTATTCTTTAAAGATTTTACTTTTACTAAACCTTCTGATGTTTGTATATACTGACCTACTTCTAAATCTTTAACAAAAACTTCATCCATTTGGTTGTTAAAAATAATATGATTATCAGCACATTCTAAATACATACCATTATCTAAGACTAAATCCCAAACCTGATATGGCTGTGTTATATGTATATGAGAAATAGGTTGAAACCCAGAATCTGTCTCAACTTTAATATCAGTTACTTTTATTGAACTTAAAATCTTTTTAGTTATATCATCCTGATCTAAATCAATATCACGATTCTCTATTCTCTCCAAGAATTGGATAAGAAATAAAATTATATGTTTTACTGTATATTCATACAGTTTCCATAATGAATATTTAAGTTTTTCTATAAATGTAAGGTTTCTTTGTTGCTTAAGTGATTCCATATAAAGCCTGCCTATAGTAGTTTCAATGGCTTTGCCATCTCTATATAGTAATAACTTAGTTGATGATAAAGAGCACTTTCCTACTTGCCTACTTGCAACACATACATTAAACCGTTCTCTTTGAAACTGTCGAAGCATGTCCTCTTGGTAATCTCTTAATTCAATTGTCTGAAGACCTTGATCAGTCATTACAGTACAATAGGTGTTAGCAAAATAGACGATGTCTGTTGCACACTTCTTAATTTCTTTTATCTCTTCTTTAGTATAATCAAAAACAATGTTACCTTTTCGTAGATAAAAGTTACCTTCATAAAACGGTGTAGACTTTGGTTTGTACCCATCATCTAAAGCTACCATTAATTGCTCTACCTTTTTACTATCCCAAGAGTATCGTATATCATTCTTAGCTATCTCAAAATCAAAACCTGAACTTTCTGTGGGTTTAGTCATTTCTTTAAATTTTTAAAAGGATGGATGATGAACATTTAATTAAGCAAAATTAGTAGATCCTTTAAGAACTTCAAATTCTCTACTAACATTATCAATCTCGCTACTAATATCCTCAGTTACAGATCCTATTTCACGCAATACACTTTGTTCTAATGTATCCACGCGGTTTGTTTGATAGTTGTCTAAACGGTCTAAGCGACTATCTAATTTCCTATCCAAGTGATCAAGACGTTCATCTAAATCTTTTTGTATTGAGTCAAAGTTACTGCGAATATCTCTTTCAATATCTTCAGCCTCTCGTCTCATTTGTGAAATTTGTTTTTTAACTCCTAGCACAATAGAACCTAACCATACAGTGTATGACACAAACCCTATCATTACCAACGAACCTAAAACAATGTTCAAAATTAGTGATGTTTCCATAAGCATTTATTTATTTTTATCATCACCCATCCTATTTTTTATTACTGCCATAAGATTATTTCGATGGATAGCTTCTACCCACTTTCCTTCTATTCTTATAGCAGTTCCCTTTCCTACATTTTTTAATACTATGTCTCCTACCTTTATATCTTCATCATCATCAACTTCTAAAACCCTTGCTCTTCTGTTCTTAGGATCCGGCGGTAACCAAAGACCACTCTTAGTCCTCTCTTCTTCTATCTCCTCAATGAGGATGTAATCATTTTTCATCTTCATCACTTTCGATGTCTGTTATTTCTTCTTCTTCAATAGTATCTTGTAAAGCTCTCATTAATTCCTTAGTTCCACGAGAACTTACTTTATTATCTAATTTCTTATTAGGTCCTTTACCATGGTACACATCCAAATCTCTAGAAATTTTCTTTACATTTTCCTCAACTGCAACCATGTACATTGTCTGGCTTTTAATGATGTCAAGTAAAGTCCTCTGTAAATCACTAAGTACTTCAAACATTCTGGGCGCGACATCACCTTCATTAATAGTGTCCATAAGTATAGTGATTGCCGTTTCACTATTTTCCATTTGACGAATTAACATTGAGAGTGCATATTTATCAAGTTCACATTTTGCTCGGATGTATTCCTGTTCTTCAATTATATCTTCACTTAAATAAAACTTAAGAAGATTATCCATAACACCAGTAGCCTTTGTTTTTGCACGAACTAAAGCTTGGTTATTAGTTTCTGTGTTTGGATCTTTTACAGGAACTAGGTTTGGACCGTCCTTTAGACCAGGAACCTCATCAGGGAGGTCATGTCCTATTAAGTCATCTAAGCTAGACCTAATTTTATTCTTTGATTCTTCTTTCATTAATAACCCAATTTTAGATTATATATTCTATCTGGGATTAGTTACCCGAGGTAATCTAAGCTGTGGTGAAGCATTATCAACCAAGAGAGTAAGGTGAGTATCATTAACTACATATTGACTTAAAACAACATTCTGCTGTTCTTCTTCGATAGGTTTAGTAAATATCCTAATATTCGTTAAGTCTGTATCACATGCTAAAAGTTTCCATGCGTAATTATCAGGAACTGCTGTATCTGGGTAGTCTTTAGTTTCTAGGAAAACTAATTCTAAATCAGCTGTAACATTAGGGTCTATGAGACCTGTCTGTTCAACTGTTTCATAAATAAACAGACTTAATTGATCAAAAGAATTTGAAGCATTAATACAAACTGCGTACCAATTATCTTTATTTAAACTTAACCCCTGTGCACCCAGATCATACTTGTAATAAGTTCCATTAATCTCAATGATGTACCAATTTGGAGTATAAGTAAGTCCGAAATATCTCTGCGAATCGCCCTCATAAACAAGGTAAGTAACATTCTTCTCTAAATGGACTCGGGGTGTTCCTAAAAAAGTGTCCGTAGAAAAGGTTTCATCAATAGTGATACTCATCGTACCTACTGCTATTATTTTATGTATACCGTTGTAAGAAGTGGTTCCTTCTACTTTAACCCAATCTCCAATCTTAAAAGAATGTTCCGATCCAGTAGGCCCTAAAGTTAAAGATGCCTTTCCTCCAATATTAGTAATGTTGGTAATAAGAACGTTAGAACCTATAGGAGTGAGGTACTGTGGTCTAATCCAATTTGTAAATGTCCTATCATCCGTATTTGTCCACCCATCTTTGTATCTGTACTCTACCGTCTCATCCCCTTTATCCATAGAGTCTAAAGCATAATGATATTTTGCAACAATTGTCCAAGCATTATAGACTTTCTCTTCTCGTATAATTAATCTCTTATCAAGTATTCTCCTAACATAATCATCTGCCTGTGTACCTATTGTGTTGTACTGATTAGGCTTCCTAACATCTCTAAACTCATTTTCTGCTTCCTCACCAAATGCCTCTTCCACATTTGTAATGAGGTCGTCCTTCTCTTCTTCGATATTTTTTTCAGGATACATAACAGCAGTGCGATCCTGGTACTGTGTAAGACTTACTCTCCAATAAGCGTTAGTGTACATGAAGTCATCAGGTTCCGCTACTGCATTAACCTCATACATCCTATTAAGATACTGTTCAAAGTAAAGATAATCATGCATCTGAGGTTTAGAACCTGCACCAAAGATTGCTTCAAACGCTGCACGGACAATGTGTACTTCAAATTCTACCGGCCAATCCATCATAAGAGGATTGAATTGAATGTCCCTAGTAGGAAGTTCATTATCAGGAACTAAGAGTTTAACTTCAGCTACATCTATTACATTAAATAAAGAGTACTCTTTGAGAATAACATCTCTACTTCTCTGGTCAGATTCTGTCTTAAAGTACTTAACACACATACCGAACAGATTAGAAACAACGTTAGACATTAACTCATACTGCTGTTGCGCACGTGATAAATCATATGGGTTCCAATTGCTCTCACAACAATTAATTACAAGGTTTTGGCACCCGGTCATTAACTGATTATCACAACATGCAATCTGAGGAAGCATTTGTATAATGCCACCATCGGTTACTAACTCTAATGCTATGGAAATAAATTCTAAAGTACAGTCCCCAACCTGTACATATTTGTACTGGATCCAAAAAGGTAAAGCAGGGTCTATGAGTAAGGCTTTAAGATTTGCATCTGTCAAAGGTACCCAGTCTGAATATGTCACTCCGTCACTTCCCCAACGGAAGTACTTATCATAGTGACACGCTGTGGTCTCACCCTTCACATCATCTTCAAAACCAATTACTTCTACTACATTAAGATAGGGTTCTGAAATACTAATGAGGATAGCATCGCCGTTAGCGTTGGTGGTTGATCCGTCTACTGCCAAAAGGAATTCTTTTTTTTTATATATTTCACACTAAAAAAGAGGAGTAGAATACCCCCCTTTGATTAATTATGAAATAAGAAATTAATTTGATTATTCACTTATTCTAAGATAGAAGATTAGAAGATACAGCCTCTTCGTTATCTTTTATCAATATAAGATCGCTTGGAAGTGGAGCACCATCTTCTTTGACTATATAGACATTAAATACCTGGTCACCGGCAGCCTGTGCTTCACTACGCATCAAATCACCTTCAACAATCTGTTCCCCAGGAGCTTTTTTGTCGATAACAAATTGTTCAATGGGTACTTCTTCTGCGAAAACCCATTCTTCTATACCTGCACCGTATTCGTCTACACCTGGAAATGGATCTTGTGATAATATAACATCAGATTCTCCTATTATTCCTTCTTTAACCTTTTCACCCGAAGGCATATCTTCAAAGGCAGGATCAACTGCTTTAGCTGTATCTGCCTTCTCTTCATCAGCGAAAGGAAAATAGCCAAAGTCTTCTGCAGGTTTTCCTTTACCAAAAGCCTCTCTTCCTTTTTCTGTCATAAGTATAAGATCATCCTTTTTAAGATTAGCTTTAGATTTCCTAAGTAGTATCACCTTAGCAAAGACAGTGGAATTTCCACCACCTCCCCCTGGTGACGAACCGCTTGCGCTTGAAGAAGTAGTTCCCACGGCCGAAGCAGTAGTGGCAGTTTGTGCTGGAGATATTACAGTATCCGGATTGAATGTAGAGTCTTTAGCAGCTTCACTTAATACTTTAGCACGTGCCACATAGCTCTCTTTTACTATTTTTTCTATTGTTTCTGATCTTTTCATTTAAAAATATTTTTTATTTGTTTTTGTTATTAACCTAGAGTGTTCTATGGGTAAACTTCCAAACCGTCTTGATCATACATATTTTGAATATTATTACTAGCATCAATTGTTGCATACATGTGATACCATACACCTGGTCCAGGTGGACCACCTATATTGGGAGGCGGGAAGGGATCTAGTACATAATTTTCACATGGCAGCTCCTCAGCCCCTTCTCCTTTAGCAGCAATACATGTCCCACCAACAGTAAATTTAAAATTAGCCTCGCTCGGGTAAACATCCACCCACATACTAAATAAAAGCAAAGCCGGTCTTGGAGCAGATGCAGGTAGTATAAAGGTACCTTGTATTTCTAAGCATGAACCAGGTGTAGTACCATCACCACATATAAGTTGAGTATTACTACCCGTAACATCTACATCTAACTCTAAATCTACAACACAGTTTGGTTGTGAGGGTGGCTCATTGTCATTTAATAAAGGAAGAGGATGACCTAAACATGGAAAGTCCAAGTTTGGGTTTAGGAAATAATGATCAATATGTTTTACCATCGCTATTTCACCACCGTCACCAAATTCATCAATTATCTCTGTATAAATTTCTACATCTTCAGGTGTTGGTGGAACTGGTGGAACTGGAGCAGGAGCAGGGTTATTTCCGCCTGATGAGGAACTAGCTGCTGGTTGTGGAGTAGCCGGGGCTTCCTTCTTTTTCTCAGCTTCTAATAATATAGGTCTATCCTTACGTTCTATGTGTAAACGATTCACTCGTTCTTGTCGCATTCTTTCGATGCTCTGTTGTCTTAATTGTTCTAAAATTGAATTTCTTCCCATTATCTAAGAATTTATTTGTTTCATTTCTTCACGTTCGTCTTCTCCCTTAACAGTCTCTCCAATGATGTAAGAACCTACGAAAGGTGTAAGAGCAGCAAAATAAGCACTTATTCCCATTAAGTCGGCTTTATTTATTATTGTAAAGACTCCTACAATCAACCATAACAAAACTGTAAAATATATTATCAGTTCTCTTTTACTTGATTTTCCTGGCATAAAGACAGAAGCATCTTTACTCTTCCTTTTAGTCTCTGCATACATATAAGCTCCAGCGAATCCTGTAAGTGATATGAAATAAGCAGCTAATTCTGTAAAGCTAGATTCGTAATAAGATCCTAAGATTCCAACCCCACACCAAAGAAGAACGATGATATAAGTCAAACATTCTCTTTTAGAAGAACAACATCTTTGTATAAAACTCATGTGATAACTTTATTTTTTTTATATATTCTCTTACTATGCTAGTAACTGGTATAGTCTGTAACAATGAGAAGACTAGGATCATCTTCATCTATCTTAGGATCTACAGATTGAAGTATCTTCATAGAAATGTTACTCCCTCTCTTTTCAAAAGAGTAGATAATGTCAAAGAAATTTGCGGCTCTCATCCAAAAGTAACTTACTCTATCAAAGTACTTATTTTCCATGAGACCTAAACTAATGACTTCCTTATTAAATTCATCTAACTCTTCACGATCTAAGATCTCAGCCAGGTTAAACACACCTTCTGTAATGCTGTAGTGAAATGTAAGTATTTCTTTGTCTTGGACTTCTAATATCCTACTATATTCTTTTTCTTCAGATACTTTAAAAGTAAGCCATTTAAGATTATCCAAAGCCTCCATGATGTGCCATAAAAAGAATACAGAATTCACCTTTAGGTTAGGTGTTGGAATAACAGCAAGTTTAGCTTTCTCTACTTCTTTCTGAAGCCTCGGTGAAGTTTCTACAGCTCTCTTAAATCCTTCAACGGATATCTTATAAGTTCCCTTTACATCTGTAGAATGATTCTTACACTCTTTAAGGACACGAGAAATTATCAAACTATCAATATAATCATATCGATAGAGAGTAAAAGAAATTGCAGTAGGAATGCCTAATTCAAAAATCTTTTTAGTTATCATCATCATTAACTTGTTTTTGGATCTTTAGTAGTGTATCTTTGATCTCTTTGGGATTGTACTTAAAGGCTTCTTCATATTCTCTTTTACCTATTTCATTAATCTTTAAGTAAAAGTCTAAAGCTTCTTTAGTAGGTTCCCATTTCTTTTCTTTTTTTATTTTTCTAACACGAGTGTATATCCAACCTGGAACCCGGTTAAATTTAGATGCTACCATTCTCCAAGACTCGGCTGCACCCATAGGATCAGTTTTCAACACATTAAATAGGTTAGCCTGCATAGGGAATTTGATAGACATAAACCTATTCACCATGAAACTATTCTTCACTTTATCATAAGCTTTTAGTTTATTCCACTTCTCAGTAGAAGAAAACATAACTTTAATGTAATCAAACAATTTCATCTGTATAATATTTATTGGAGTAGTTAAAAGACCTTCCCCTTTTGTTTTCGGTCGGTTATGAAAGAATAGTCATCGGAATCTTTTATATCATCTAGTGTATTTGAAGTCATTTTACTTGAATCATCTTTAGCATAAGATGAACCTTCAAGCAATTTACTCATTGTAGTCAATTGTTTAACATCTAATTGTTTGTGTTGTAAATGTATTTCTACAGTCCTAAACATTTCTTCTAAAATGCTTGGAGGAATTGTCTTAGAATTTAAAAGGACCAAATTGGCATTCTGTTTAATATTCTGTATGATCTTTTCACGACTCATGTGTTGGGCCTTTAAGACTTTAGTAGCAATATTAGCGATGTCCACAACATAATCTTCTCCAAAGAAATAAAGAGAGTTGATAATGCCGTGCTTCTTTTTAAAGTCATCTAAAATTAATTGTGCTTTTTTATCACTTACACCATAAGTTCTCTTAAACCCTTTTTTATTTGTGGTTGTGTATGAATAAATCGGAGGAACATTATCACCGGAATCTCCAGTTAAAACTTTCTTAAAAGCTATTTCTTCAGGTTCTACTTCTACAATTTCCATACTCTTATGCCGTATAACATCCATAAGAAGTTTCTTGGTCATAGATTCTACAGTACTCTCCGCACTTAAGTGAGCAAATAAATCTACATCATCTTTAACTTCTACAGATTCAAGCCACTTAGTGAATCCTTGATAAGTATATAACTTTTTTTGAACTGGAGAATATAAAATGGTGTGAGTCTGTGTTGTTTCATTATGATTAACAAGTTGGATCATATCCTTATCTCCAGTAAATAAAATGACTGACTTCCCATTAGAAAGACACTCTACATTCCAGGCATACATTAAATCATCTCCTTCAGCCCCTTGTACTTTGTGTAAAATTACGCCTCTCTTAGCAATAAGATTTTCGAATTCTTCTGTTACTTTAGTAAAGTTTTCCCAGCTGATAGACTTATCAGCTTTTCTATTTCCTTTGTAATCTGCATCAGGATAAAAATCCTTTCTCCAAGATCTAGAGTCTAAGGTAAAAACTATCCTATCAATGAGCCCTTCAAATTTTCTAGTCTCATATGCAAAATCTGTTGCTAACTTTCTCATAAAAACACCCATATCTTTTTTAGATGAAAGTATTTCTTTACTCTTGGTCATATGAGGTAAAACATAAAGAGTCTTAAAAAGAAAATAGTTCCCATCGATAACGAGGGTATGTCGTGTCGTCTTTTTCATAAGTATTTTTTTAAATATAACAAGAAGTTATGAAGGTTGAAAGTTTTTCTTAATAACTTCTCTCACTGCATAACTAACCGCATCCTCGACTGTTGCATCACTTGTATGAACATAATCAGTTATTTCGTGATGTATGTTTTTAAGAGCTGCTCCTAATTCATAATTGTTAGGATAGCGTTTAATAAGTACTTGTAATAATTCGTATGTTTCCATTAGGCTTCGTTTAATATTGATTGTAATTCATAAATGCAGGCTAACATCGAAACCACAGGATCAATAACTTGGATCCTCTGAGATTGATATTTGGCTACTGTCACCACGACTTGTGGTATAAAGGTTATGTAAGATTGTCTTTCCGTTTGTAAGTACTCAATAAATTCAGCTCCTAAAGAAGAAAGTACATCATCAACACGGCTTGAATAATTTGAGACCATGTACTGATAATTTTTTACCGAATCTGTGTTGTCTACTATGAGTTCATAAACATCTTTGTAAATTGAATTAAATTTCTTTACATCATCCACTCCTATCTTTTCTATTCCCTGTGAAATGTAACCTTGGATAGAATTTAACATATTCCTTAAATCAGGAAATTTCCTTCTTACTAGTTCTACAGCAGCATACTTATCAATTTCTACTCCCTGTTCTTTACAGATCTGAATGATCCTAACAATATAAGATCTCATAATTTCTATCTCTTCATCTTTAGAGAAATCAAAGTCAATTAATTCAAAGCGTGATTGTATTGGATCAGGTACTTTATTGATGTAATTACATGTTGCTATGAACCTTGCATTGACACTAAATTGATCCATAGTAGCTCTTAGAGCTTTAAAAAATTGATCAGACACACCGTCTATTTCATCTAAAATAATGACCTTCATCTTACCAGGTTCATCCATGATGGATCTATTAGCACAGAAATCTATTATCCTATTTCTTACGATGTCTATGGAAGTATCCGTACTAGCATTAATGTAAAGGTAAGGATGTTTAAACTCTTTTACCAAAACTTTAGCTGCCGAAGTTTTTCCTGTTCCTGGGCTCCCATGTAAAAGTAAATGTTGATAAACACCCTTGTTTAGTTTATCATGAATTCTTTGTGGGGTAATTAGATCTTCTAATGTCTTTGGTCTGTATTTCTCTGTGAGAAGCATATTCTCGATGTTTTTCATTTAATGAAATTTAGTTTATTTTTATACTCACTTTTGAGAGTAATGTTTAAGAAGAATAAATATATTGATGAGAAAGAAAAGTAAAATTATCAGAAAGAACGTTTTAGTTAAGCCAGCAGGAAAAAGGAGAATTCAAAAAATAGAATCTCCTGGAGGTCATCGGAGTACTCTTCAAGTAGTTTCCCCAGCCTTTAGACCTAAGGTTAGAAAGCAAGTTGAGATAAGGAAAGAAAAAAGAGGAACTCGTGTAAGAGGTTTTGACTGGAGTAAAATTAACTTTACGAAGGTTGAGCCTATTTGGAAAGGGCAGACTGTTTTTTTAATTGGAGGAGGACCATCACTTAACGGTTTTGACTTTAAACTTTTAAAGAATAAACGAACTATAGCCATTAACAAAGCCTTCGTCTTCCACCCTAATGCAGACATTCTCTATTGGACTGATTCTCGTTTTTACAGTTGGTACAAAAAGGACATAGATAAGTTTAAGGGAGACAAATATACGGTCAAGCCTTACGGAGATTTAGCAAAAGATATTAAAGTCCTTAGGAATACAGGTAAAGCTGGTTTAGAAACTGATCCTTCAGGGGTAAGACACGGAAATAATAGCGGGCACGCTGCTCTTAACCTAGCTTATCACTTAGGAGCAAAAAGAATTGTACTGTTAGGATTTGATATGCAAAATATTAAAGGTGCTAGTCACTTCCATGATGGCTATCCTGTTAGGCAGACTAGAAATGAGGTTTACATAAAAAGTATGATACCTTATTTTGTAGCTATAAGTGAAGATCTTAAAAGGAAAAAGGTAGAAATAATAAATGCATGCCCCAACAGTGCACTCACAGTTTTCAAAAGATTACCTATGAGCAGTGTCCTACACTTTAAATGATTTCTTGACATAGGATAGAAATTCTCTCTGCTCCCCTTTCAATAACCTTTTACATTGCTTTACAAATTTAGTAGAAGAATTAATGATTCTCTGGTCTACAGTGGCATTTTTAGAATTGTGGACCTTAGAGCACTCCTTACAGACGAAGTTCTCAACTTTCTTATATGACATCTTTGCATTAATGTCAGCCTTACAGATTGCACAGTACCACTCTACATACCCTGCATCTTGATTAATTTCTTTAAGTGTGGTGAAATCTTCTCGGAAGGAATTCCAATAGGCTTTCTTTAAGCTCTTTTCGTGGTCGTTCAAATCTTCTATCCTAAAGATAACTTCTAGAGCCTGTACATCATCAGATAGGAATCTAAAGAAATCATTTTCAAGGATTAGAAGTTGCTTCAAAGGCGGTAGGTTCTCTAAGAGTATACCGTGCCGCCTTTTGTACCAACCGAAATTAATCTTTCGTATCTTATACGGATCTCTTTTCATTTAGTAATCGTGCAAATTTATCTTTGACAGATTCATTCATTAAGGAAACTGCTTTTTCATTTATTTCATTACGCAAATCTTCCATAGGATCTTCCCCTTCTTTTTTAAGAACTGTATCTTTAAGAGACTTAATAGTCTTTTCAGCTTTTGCAATCTTTTCTTCATCTCCGGCTTCCTGTGCGCTCTTAAGTATTTTTTCAGCTTTTTCTAACCTCTCCTTTTCCTTTTCACCCATGTCCTCTTTCTTAGGATCTTCTTTAACCTCTTCTTTCTTTTTTGAAAAGTTATCAGGATTTTTCAAATAAGCTTTTGAATCCTCTATATCTTGTGTTAATTTTTTTACCTGGTCCTTATCCTCTTCTAAATTTGCTAAGGTAAGCTCCGCGGTATATTGCTTGATCAGTATACCTCTTCGAGTTTTATCCAATTCATCTTTCTTAGCATGATAAGCATCCCAGTCACCATCCTTATCTTTTGGTTTGGTTTTATCATGCTCCTTAACCTTTTGCATGAAAGTTTTGTATTCATCCATTATCTTTTGAACAGTTTCTTTTTGTGCCTCTATTTTTTCTTCTTTTGCTTCTTTTGCTAATTCTTCTTTAGTTTTTTCTTTTTTTCCACCGTCTTTTCCCTCATCATCTCCACCTTCCTTTTCATAATCAGCCAACTCTTGAGATGCATCAGCAGCAGCACCCTTAAGTTTACTTATCTTGAGTTTTAGGCTTTTCATTTCTTGTCCAGTAGCAGCCTTAAGTGTAGTTTCTGCGGCGGCGATCTTAGCTTTAGATTTGGCTAATTTCTCTACTTGTTTTAAACCATCATTAGTAGCAAGATCTGTCATCCTTTGTGAAATAACTCCGGCTTTATCGGCAAGAGCCGTATTCTTAGCTTTATTAGCCTGCTTCAATACTTCTTTCTGTTCAGCACTTAAATCTTTAGCACCCTTTTCTAACTTCTTCGCATAATCAACATCATTAAGGGCTTTCTTTAATAAAGCCTTTTGGTACTTCTTCGAATTGTTTTTAAGTTTAACATACTTAATTGGACTTCCTATTACATCTCCGAATCCTTCTGTTAAGATGGAGTCAATCTCTTTTTCAAACTGTTTTGAAGATTCTTGTAATACCTTATATTGTTCAAATGATAGTAAAAGATTCATAATACATTTTTTGTTTTTTTATATATTAAAGAAACTGGAAACAAAAAAAAGACTCCCCATTTCTGAGAAGTCTTTTTAGGGATATGTAAAAATTATCTTAGATAATTTCAACACCAGCACCGAATAAGAACTGAAGTGTATAGTACATAGTTTCAGGATGGAATCCTGCATCTACTAGAGCGAATCTAGACTTAACAGCGATTTTTGGCGCCATTGTGCCTTCCGCGATAGTTTCAACAGACTCTGCCATCAAGTAAGGCATAAATACCAAACCTGGAGAGTTTCCGTCTCCTTTTCTACCTACAGCAACTCTTGTATCGTTCCATGCCATTGTTGGGTCAACATAAACAGTTACACCAGCAATTGCACCGATTGGATAAAGAGATCCACCAGCTTGGTTTACCGT
>Ga0256397_1000008_pt1 | contig 20923 bp, 39 predicted proteins | sample KryLIviralmetaG_2_FD_191189 | JGI IMG/M metagenome (GOLD analysis project Ga0256397, IMG submission 191189) | Seawater viral communities from deep brine pools at the bottom of the Mediterranean Sea - Kryos LI F3 | ecosystem: Environmental > Aquatic > Marine > Bathypelagic | place: Mediterranean...
TCCCGATGCCTACGTTGCCGTTTATTGTTAAATCACCTGTGCTTGGAAAATTTACAGCATCAATAGTAGTTCCAGTCCTATCAACTGTTAGAAAATTATCTGTTCCACCAGTATCTGCGTCATTTCTACTTGCCCATCTAAGCTGACCACTTACAGCAAGAAATAACCAATTTTTTTCATCTGCACCTGCATCTGTTTCATTTAATAAAAACCCAGGGGTTCCATCTGAAATTGCTAACTTTCTTGTCGGACTCGTCGTCCCGATGCCGACGTTGTCTGTATCTTTATTTACAAAAAGAACATTTGTATCTACGCTGAAATTATAAGCACCCAAAACCACATTAGCATTTGAACCAGTATAAGGAATATAAGAAGTATTTATAACTGGACTTGGATTTGTTGAATTATAATATCCAAAAGGATTTGTAACTAAGTAATAAGAAGTATTTGTAGCATTCCAATTAGAAGCAAACATTAAAGTTCCATTTGAAGCTATATTCCAATCTATAAAATTATCTGGATTACTATCTAAATAATATCTTGCATCACCTTCTGTTTCAGTTATCCAATTAAAAATGTCTGATGTTAATTCATTAAACCAAGATTCTCTTACATGATAATATTCATTAGTAGTTCCCCCTTGTAATCCAGAAAGATTATTATGGAATAATTCTGTTCCATTTACTATATTTACTATATTTGTGTTTGTAGTTTCTAAAGAAGGGAAGTTAAAATCTTCCGAGTTAATAACAGGGATTGAAACTACAATCATAAAAAACATCAAAAAATTTAATACATTTCTTGCTTTAGTAGATTCCATTAAATAAGATAAGAAAAAATAACTATAAAAACATTATTAAAAGTCTAAGTTTCCAAAAGGATTAGAAGAAGTCTTCATTTTCTTCATTTTTGGTTTCTTTCTCTTAGCTAACTTTCTTTGAATAGCATCATCTCTTAATTGTTGTTCTCTAATAAGCCTGGCTTGTTTTTTAATTATTGGTGTAGCTTTTCCTCCAATAACTTTTAAACCTCTACCAGTTCTTTTTAAAATTCCCATAGCTTTTAACTTAGTTGGAGATGGTTTGGGTTTTCTTAATTCAAACAATTGTTTCTTTAGTTTGCTCTTTTCAATTTGTAGTGCATCTTTATCTTGGGCCTTTTTTATTCTTGCTTTTTCTGCGGCAATGCTTTTTTGTAATTGTTCTATTGAAGTCATGTTATTATTTAAGTAATTATTACTATAAAAACATTACCTTTTCTTTTTCATATTTCTGGTAACACTAACGCCATATCCTTTTTTCTTTTCAAACACGTTTGCATTAAAACCCATCTTTCTCATCCTACTAGCAACAACCAATGCTCTAGCTTTTGTTTTTGTATTTCTTGCGGTCATTATATTTTTTCTCCTTTTTAATTTATGTTAAATATTATAATTATAAAAAATAAAAATGGGGGATTGCTCCCCCAAAATTTAATTAGAAAGTAATTAAACTCTTCTTCCGCCGAAAGCAAAGGATGCTACAAGAACACCAATAACTAATCCAAGGAAGATAATTGTACCAACTAATCCTATCAACGACGTATAATTACTAAATTCATCTACCATATCATCTGAAGCATTAGCTTCAGCACTGTCAGTATCGAAGCTATCACCTAAAGTTACGAATAGGAAAATCGCAATAACAACTAATACAGCTACAAGAACTAAAGTAAGTACAGCTCCAAAAGCTTGACTTAATTGAATACCTTTTTTAGATTCTATCTTTCTTAATTCCATTTCAAATTGACCTCCTTTTAGATTGTATAAAAACCTGAAATAATTCCATGGATTATAACATTAAAAATAATATAACAACATTAATAAATAAGGTGAATACTAAAGAATACTTTTGAAGTCATCTAAATAACTTCTCTTGTACAGCTCTCTTAGCTAAAAGATTTGATGCTTCTGTGAATTCTATTTGAATATCATACTCTTCTTTATATCTTTTTATAATAAATTTTATATATTCAACCAAGTTATTTGATATTCTTGGGTTACTTGTTTTATAACTTTTGATTTTTTGTGCCATATTATTCTCTAGACGTTGCTAATTTAAGCCAGAATATTCCTAATGAAGTCATAAGTACTAATAGATAAACCCATTTTTGAGCTAGCATTGCAAGCAATCCTAATATAATAGATAGGATTGTAGCAGTAAAACTAGCAAAAGTCCAAGCTCTACTTGATGGTCTACCTTCAGAAATAACTCCAATGAATTGAATTACCCATATAACTAAAACCATGATTGGGAAAAATAATCCATCTGTTGCACTATTAGATACCCATTGAAATACATTTAGTAAGTCACTTGTATCTGTTGCATTAGGTACTGGATAATATGTTGGAACGAAAGCCATTAGATACGCCCCCTACTAATACTACTAATCCAAGTGAAAACTATTAATGTAGTTAAAATTGAAAGAGCTATTAAGAATACTATTCTTGTTACTTGAGGATTTAATCCAAAGTCTTCTGCAAAGCTACCAGTCATATCTCCAAATATATCTAACGTTTGGAATACCATTTGTATAACTGTGAACGTTGATTGGAAGGCCACATCAAAGGTTCCAATAAAACTTAAACCTTCTCCAGCAGCAGCAGTCTCTCTAGCTGTTTCAATTCTTTCTGTTTGGTCTGCAAGTTTATCATAGTTAGCAGCAAATTCATCATTAGTTAATAAGTTAGAATCATATTCACTTGATATCCCTGCAATAGCTAAAACAAATAAAGCAATAAGTCCACTAAATAAAACTCCTGCAATTACAAAATTCCTAGTTAGGAATGGTTTTTTAGTTATCATCTTTCCATCACCCACGTTATGATTAATGCAATAGCAATAATAGCTGTTACAAAAGCAGCCCCAAAGCTAATCAGGCCAGTTATATTAACTAAGAATATAGTAATAGTCATAGCCCAGATACCTGCAATTTCATTAAATTTAAACATGAATACTGAAATTAATATTAAGAACCAACCATAGAATAATCCTAATAGTCCAACTGTTTTAGATAATGATTCTATTTGGAAAGAGAATTGTTTATCTAATGTTGCTGTTGTTCCTCTTGTAATTATTCCACTTGCTGTATAAAATCCATCTGTTGTACCTACAGTACAAGTTATAGTTGCTGAAGCAATTGAGGAGTTAGTATCACAGATTGTAGTATCTAAGTTAAAGTTAACTAAAGATTCTTTAGTTACAATTACTCTCCCTAAAGTAAAGCTACCTGAAGTATCAATATAAGTATAGGTAATTACTCCTGAAGTTTCATTCCATTCAAGTGTACTTGTTAGATTATCTAAAGGTACTTGAGATGTCCAAGGTTCTCCAAGGTTTGTTCCAGTATTAAAAGTTAAAGTGAAAGGAGCAGTTTCTGGAACAATCTTTTGTTGAGTTGTTTCTAATAAAGTTACTCCATTCTTTTTTATAATAAATTTATAATCTACATTTTCAGTTTCAAAGAATCCAACAGACTTTCCACTATCATCTGTTTTTGCTATTTGAACTATCCTAAATATTCCCTCCCCTGGATAATATTTGTGTATTTCTATTAAAGCATCTGTTACTGGTAATAAACCATCATCTTGAACTTTTAATATAAATGAGGTGGCTTCTGATGATTCTAATAAATATAAAGAAATATCTTGTAATGTATGGCTTATAGCTTCATCATCTAAATAATAGAATCTGTTAGTATAGTTTGAGAAAATACTTTCTTCATCATAATCTATTATTGCATCTGTTTTGAATGTTCCTCCTGGATCTAAACAAGCATGGAACTCTAAACTTTCATTAGACATAGAACTATTTCTTCTAACTGACCCCCCACCAAGCCACATTTCAAAAGTACCATCAAAAATAAATGGGTCAATTTGTTCAAGGGTTTGTTCATCATAAGCTGTAAAGTTTAAAGTCTTATCAGTATAAGTAGCATTACATGCTTCTAAATGAATTCTAGAAACATTTTGTTGAGTAGTGGGGGTATTAGCTGAACTAGAAGAAGTTCCATCAAACACAGAAATATCCCAGAAGAAAGTTTTATTAGCATATTCTCCTGTATCTATTAAAGGAATATCAATAGTTCTTGAAATTACACAAACCCCTAAAGTACAAGAGGTCTCTCCAAGATAAAGAGTTCCATTATAATTTAAATTGGCACTAACAGATAATATTGTTGGGATTGTAGTTATATTAATTACAAATGTTTTTGAATCTGTTTCATTACTGGTAGTATTAAAAATCTGGGAATTTATTTCAAAGGCCTGAATATTTAATGTGAAATTATTTTCTGCTGAAGAACATTCAAAACCAGTAGCATTTGAAGAACATGTTTCATAGTTCCATAAATAATCATCTTGAACAATCCATGAAGAGATTGTTTGGTTAGTAAATAAAGAATTAATTCCTGCTCCAAAGGTTGTAGAATTTGTAGCATATAATGTTCCATTTGGATGCCAAATCATCAAGGTAGAATTTGTAAGATTAAACTCAATTGCTTTATGAGTTGCATTAAAAGCAATAGTTTGTGGTATAAATGAACTATCGTTTGTTGGGTGGTCTAAAGTTACTGTTGTTCCAGAGGTAACATTAAATTCAATTCCATTTCCTCCATTATATAATTGAACTGCTTCTGCATTAGATAATGTTCTATCCCATATCCCTATTTCATCTTGTTTCCCTTTTAATAAATAACTAAAAGTTTTATATCTTAATCTACCTAAAACCCATCCATTTTGAAAATCATCTGCAGAAGTGAAATCACCTGTAAAATTTACTGCTGTTGAAGAAGATTGTAAAACTCCATTAACATATAAAGATTGATTTTTAGTTCCAGCATCATAAGTTCCTAAAATATGATACCAACTTCCAGTTGTAGCTAAAATATTCGAATACATATAATTATGATTTATTCCTCCTCCATCTCCTTTTAAAGTAAATACAAAAGAATTATTTGCCAATGTATAAAGAGATATAAATTCTTGAGAAGTACTATGAATATTACCAATAAAATGTTGTCTAACATCAATAGAATTTAAATTAACCCAAGTACTAATAGAAAAATCTTCAGTAGAATCAAAAAACATTTCATTTCCAGAATTATCTATTTGCATACTTCCTCCACTATAATTATAAGCAGAATTATATAATCCTGTAGTATTTGTTGTTTGATTATTTGTAGCATTGTTGGTTCCTAATTCATCAATTATCAACCCTGTTAGTCCAGCACCTTCATCAAATTTATAATAAGTAATTAAACCAACATCTAAACTAGCAGTCCAACTTGCCCATTCTGGAACTTCAACACCTGCAAAAGAAGGTATCCAATCAACATAATCTCCTTGTTGAACTTCAGTGAAAATACCTATAGTTAAATTCTCATTTTGAGCTATATCTACAGGGTTTAAAGTCTCCCAAGTATATTGAGTCTCATAATAAGTTCCAGAAATAATATTAGAATAAATTGCAGTTCCATTCTCAGAATAATCAGTAATCACATTTGTATAATTATTAATTAAAACCTCTTCTGAATGTCTGGCTTTCAAATCAAATTCTTTTTCAATTGAAGACATCTCTTCTTTCATATTATAAAAACCCATTCCTGTGACAAAGTGACTATAATTTCTGAATCCTCTAATTTCAAATTCAGCTACTTGTTGATAACCTATAGGTACAACTACATTTAAATCAGAAAGTAATTGTATTTCTGCATAATCTTGACCTAAACCAAATAAATTTGTAATGGTAACAGTTCTAGTTTCGGAATCATAAGTTTTAACGTTATCCCATTGCATATCAGCAGAAGCTAAAGGAACTAAAAACATACATAATATTAAAATAATTAATAGCTTTTTCATAGTGGTGCCGAACCTCCTCCGCTTGGGCCTCCCCTAAATTTAGCAAAGATTATGATCATACTTAAGGCCCCTACTATAACTGTAATCATAACAATATTCTGCATTATAACTGTTATCAATCCTTGTGATGCGGCCGTAGAAGCTAGGGCAGGGGAAGTTGCAACTTGTTCAAAGGCATTACCTATGAATGTTCCTATGAATGCTGTAAGGCCTAAGAAGATAATATATAAGAAGATAAATATTGGGTGACTCCTAACCATGAAGGAAGTAATCATCAACCCCATAATAAGTCCAAAGAATAAAAATAAGAATCCTTTCTGCATTCCATTGACTCCAAGTTCAGTCAAATTGTCAATAGAAGTTGCACCACCAGATGTCCCATTAAGTCCGGCAGTATTTAATCCATCAGAAACTTCAGGGATTACAAAAGCCATAATCATTAAACCAATAGCAAATACAAATATAGTTATTAGAAATATTAACATATCAGGTAAATCACCTTTCTTATATCTTACCATGTCTTTTCCTCACACGAGTGTTTATTTGAGATAAATTTTGTTTAGGTTGTTTAATATTAAATCCTTGGATCATCTTAGAAAAATTGGCTTGAGAAAGATTACTGACACCAATCTTCTTCTGCATCTTCTGTCTTTCTTTTTCAAATATATTTTTAAAGAATTTGTTATCAACAGCTAATGTGACTTTTTTTTGTGCCATTAGATAAAATAAGAAAAACTATATATAAAAACATTATCTAAATTACTATGATGCTGGAATTTCATAAATTCTATTAGAATCAAAAGCTTTAGCAATATTCCCTATAGCTTTTTGAGTTTGAGCATACATCTTTTGTTTTCTCATAGAGTTAGAAATTTTAAATCGATCTCTCCAACATTCTAAATGATAAAAGGTTTCTCCCACTTGAACGTTCTTATTAAAATCTGTAAGCCTTACCCACCTATCTTTCTTATCTATTATTTTCTCTTTGCAGATCACACAGGTCTTTGTCATAAGTATTTAACTCCTAAAACAATTACTACGAAGAAGGTTATAAACATTACTAAATACATGATTATTAAATTTATATCAATTGAGAAACCTTTCTTTTTGTTATATATTATTGGAGATAATTGAAGAAAACTTTTAGGATATTTGAACATAAACTTTAATAATTTGATATGACTAACTTCAGAATCAGAAACTAAATCTAATTTTAAATCATGTATTGAAAACGGTTCATTGCTATGTGCTAACTCGTGTGCTAAAATAGGATTATATAATTCAGGATACTTCTTTAGGTTCTTATTAATTTCAATATAACCATTAAATCTATTTGCAATGCTGTGGTCTACTTCTATTATTTTCATTTCTACCCTGGCATCTGTGTCCAAAGTGCAGCTATTCCTACAAAGACAGCTACTAAAACAATAGCAATTGCTATTGGTGTTTGGAATTGATTGAAGAAAGATTGTAAGCTATAAGCTCTTTTAGCTGCAAAGTCAAAGGCTACTTGCCATGCCTTACTAGCACCATCATCACATTCTATAGTCATAACAGATTCTTTAACCATAGTTTCTTCACCAGTCTTATCATCAATATGTTTAATTTCATATTCTAAGAAACTCTTAGGGAGAACAGGCCTATAATCTACAGGAGATAATTGAATAACAGTAATCATATCTGATCCTTGAAGATATCTCTTTGGGTCAAATATCTTTAATGGAATCTTTGGTTGCATGAATCCTGGTCTCTTAATATAAACAACTCCTTGTTTTGAATTAAAGAATCCTTTGCCCCATTCACCATTAACAATCTTTCCATCACTTCTTGGTAATTTAATTTCTACTTTAATATTCCATTTCTTTTTATTCCAAATTATAAAACCAACACCACCAATTACTACTAAAGCTATTACTCCAACTATTATTAATAACATAATTAATCCAGTAACACTTCCACTAGGAATTAAACCAGAAACTGTACTACCTACATCAGCTGCCATTACCAGAACTTAAAGTTATCTAACAATTTATTTTGTTTTTGAGGTGTGAGTGTTTCGCTAACTCTTAACATTTTAAATATTCTATTAGCTTCCTTTCCATGCAATGCTCTTTTGAATACTGCAAAGCATGTTGAACAAATAATATGGGCTACCCTATCATATTCATTATATTGTCCTTCAATACCATATTTCTTTCCATTGACAACCAAATCACTTTTAACCCAATCAGTTATCATTTCCATAAGGTTGTTAACCTCTTGTTCTTTAAAATTACTCATAGAAGTATTTTGATTTAATATAGAACCAAGGAATGAAATAAAGTTTGCTATAAGTTCTTCAGATACATGCCCACCATCTTTAGTTATCTGAACCCATTGTTGGGTGACAGTATCTTTTTTCTCACCTCTAATTCTATGTTCAATATCTGTTAATAGATTATCTGGATTTATTTGTGCGAGAATATTAGTTGCCTTTTCCTCTTTCATGTAATCATTATACATTGTTTGAGGGTCATTAGCAATTTGTTTATCTTGTTGTTGTCTTGCAAAATCCTGTTCGCTCATATCTGTTCCCATTATATTATTTAATGGGAATTAGGTTATAAACATTAATAATCATTTTTTCTTTCTCTTCTTAGTCTTTCTAACGGACTTTTTTTTCTTTTTTGGTGCTAAGCCCGTCCTTGTTCCACGTATATCAAAGGGACTTACTCCAAATGTTTCTGTAGCAATTGCTGGTGTTTCTATATCTAAAACAATTCCTGTAAGGCTTGGACGGATTGGAACTCTTGGTTTTTTTCTTTTCTTGGTTTTAGTTTCCTTTTTTCTTTTTCTTTCTCTTCCCCTCCTCTTTGGGGGTCTTGATGGAGGAGGAATTATTGAGGGAGTTCCAACACTTGGAGTTCCAATTGAAGGTATATTGATTGTGGGAATATCTAAAGTTGGTGGAGAAGTTGGTGGAGATGTAGGAGGCACACCTATACTTGGGACTCCTATACTTGGAGTTCCAATGGAAGTTATCCCTGTGGAAGTAACACCTCTAGTTGATAAAGAACCTGTTAATCCTTTTGAAGAAGTAGGAGTGGTTATTGAAGTTCTTGGAAAAGCAGTAATCAAACCAGTAGTCCCACCAAATATAGAACCCGTAGAAATTGTAGTTGTTTTTGTAGAGGAAATTATATCTCCAACTCTTCCTGGACCAAATCTTGGAGTTAATCTTTCTGGAGTTAATCTTCCTAAAATAATATCTGTTCTTTGGCCTTTAATAGTTGTCACCCCTAATCTTTCAACTATTCTAATATTTGTTAAAGCAGTTACTTCAAGTTCTGAAGAACTTTTAGGAGTAATTCTTGCTACACCTCCAACCCCTGTTCTTCCAGTTGCAACAATTGCTGTTGGTTCTGTTACTATAATTTGAGGTCTCCCAGTTCCAGTTAATGAAAAACTAACTTCTCCTCCTGGTCTTCCAAAAAGGTCTTGGATACCTAATCTAGAAACTCTTGTTTGAGGAATACCTGTTACAGGGTCTGCAGGAGTAAAGAAAAAACCTAAATCAGAAACTGATGGGTCAACTTTAAATTGTCCTTGTTCAGCTATTAATCCTCTTTGAGAAGTTGTTAACCTTAATTCCCTACCTGTAAATCCCTTTAATTGTTCTCCTGGTTTAAAACCAAATCCCCCTCTTTGTAATGCACCTGCCCCTGGGGCAAATCTTCCTTGGCCTCTTCCAATCCCTTCTGGAATTAATCCTATCTTTCCTACTCCAGAATCAAATTTAAGTTCTTCAATAAATCTAGCATCAACCTTAACTCCCCCAATATCTACTTCTCCACTTCTTATTGGTTTAAACCTTGGAGACAACCTTGCTAAAGCCCCACTAATAAAAGGAGCTGCTTCAAAAGCAGTAGCAGTTAAACCCAAAGTTCCAACTATTACTCCAGCAGCTCTTTCTGCTTCTGTTTCTCCTTGAAAAAATTGTTGAGTGCCTAATGCTGTTGTTCCCAATCCTGCAACTAATCTTATTGCTGCAGGGGCAACAGCTAATACCCCTGCTATGCCTGTTGTTGCAGCTAATCTTAAGGGTGTCCCTGCCACTTGTTCTGTGAATTCTGCAGCTCCTTTTAATAAAAATGGAGTTTCTGGGTCTGACTTTATTGGTTCGGTTATATCTGTTATTGGGATTGAACCACCTCCTCCAAATATAGGAATTTGAGTTGGTGAAGTTAAAAATTCCCCAACCTTACCTTTAACCTTTTCTACTAGAGAAAGTTCTTCAACAGGTCTTTGAATACTCATTTGTGGTTGAGAAACTATTGATAAAGGATTAGGGGGTTCTGTTTTAAAAGTCAATAGTCCAGCCTTCTCTAAAATTTCTAATTGTGGTTTATCTAATCTTCCAATATTTTCAACAGGCAAAGATGCTTGCTTACCTATTAGATCAAATCCTTTTATTTCTCCAGAAACAACAATTGGTTTTAATCCTGCAGTTTCAAATGTCTTTAATAGTTTTAATTGTTCTTTTCTTAATTCAGCAGATTCAATTTGTTGTTGACCAATTCTGAAACCCCTTCTTTCTTCACGAGTATCTAATCCTAAAACTCCACCAGGAACAGAAGCCAATTGTCTTCCTCTTTCAAATTGTTGAGCCTTAGCAAGTTCTGCTTTAACAGGTGCAAGAGATTCTCTCTGGGCAATTATTTGTTGTCTTGATTCTGCAAGCTGGCCACGGGATGCTTCAATCTCAACTTCAGCTGCTCTAAACTTTGGAAGGGTTTCTTCTCTTGCTTTTAACTTTAATCTCTTAACTCTTTTAGCTTCTCTTGCAACACTACCAATTCCAACGGAGCTAGCTAAAGATGCTTGTCTTCCTAAAGTTAATTGTAATGGTTGAGTCTCTCTTATGAATCTTCTTTCTTGTGCAGCAAGTTGTTGTTCGGTTGTTGTTAATTGAGTTTCTTGTTCAGAAATAGTTTCTTCTTGTTCTGTTAATTGTGATTCTATTTGAGAAATTTCCCCCGCTCTCCTAGAGATTAATTCTTGCACAGTTACCATAACTATAATTAAGAAAAACCATATATAAAAACATTATCTAAATTAATAATGTTTATAACTAAATAATTCATAAATAGAATATGGAACAAGAGACATGGAACATGGCAACCGCGACACTAAAAAGATTCGATTTTCTCTTGAAACAAAATAGTATGATGGCCCAAACACATAATTTAATTGGTTGGTTTAATGTTCTTATGGACTTAAGAAGAAACCTTATTCCCTTTATGCCTAATGAAGAATTCTTAGAATCAGAAAAGAAGTTTGCAGCTTTCCCAAGAAATTGGAGGCTTCCAAATGAAAGAGTTCATCCAGAATGTTATGCAGAAGTTCATAAACTTCTAGATGAAATTTATATAATATATTTAACAACTATGAAAAAGAAAGGATTGTTAATGCCTAAATCAATTGACACAAGTAAAGCCGTTATAGAAATGTAAATGAAAATTCTAGAAAAGAGGTATCCTTTAGGAACCTTGCCTAAACAAAAAACTGATGGGAGATATATTAGTTCTACACTTAATGAGAATCTAAAGATACTTGCAAAGAATATAACAAAAGATATGACTTACTTATCTATTATTACTTCTTCAACATTAGAAGTTGGTACAGGTAAGTCTGTACTTACTCAACAAATAGCAGAAGCATATCTAGAACATGTGAAACAATTTCATGATATTGATAATAGACTTACTATGAAGAATTTAGTTTTTAGACCAAAAGATATTATAGAAAGAGCATTTCAAGTGCCAAAATATTCTGTAGTGATATGTGATGAATGGGAAGATAATCATTACTTTTCAGAGTTAGGAAAAACATTAAGACAATTCTTTAGAAAGTGTAGACAACTTAATTTATTCATAATGATTATTATCCCAAACTTCTTTCAACTTCCAATGAGTTATGCTGTATCAAGAAGTGTATTCTTAATTGATGTTAAATTCACAGGAGAATTTAATAGAGGTTACTTTTCTTTTTATAACTTCCAAAAGAAAAAGAAACTATATATTCATGGCAAAAAGAATCAAGATTATGATTTATTGAAACCTAATTTCACTGGAAGGTTTGTAGATGGATATGTTGTTGATGAAGATGAATATAGGAAATCTAAGCTAAAAGATTTAGAAGACCAAGATGGATTAGAGAAGAAACCAGAGTTTAACAAAAAACATATAGAAAATGAAATTGTCTTTAAATTAGAGAAGGGGTTGAACAATATAACTAACTTGCAGTTATTAGAAGCCTTAGGATGGAGCGAAAGAACATATTATAATAGAAAAAAGACATATTTAAATACTTTAAGAGGGGTGCCAAATACTGAAGCTGAAAAACTGCAGCACATTATTAGTTATTCTACAGAGGGGGAGGAGAAAGACCCACAGAACCAGGAAGAAGAGAATAAGAAGGAGGCAGATTTAGTTCCGAAGTTATAATAAAATGAACACAGCATTAATAGGAATCTTATTAGTAGGAGGGTTTTGTATTTGGAAATTTATAATACAACCTGCTATGAATGAGGGCAAGCCAATAGAACCACCAAAAGATTATAAGACCTTACCAGAACAAATAGAAGAAGCAGTTCAAACCTCTACAGATCTTTAACTATAAAAAAGAATCTAGTTCTTCTTAGTAATATATATCCCACAAGCTCTGAAGCTTTGTCTCTAGAATATTCAATATAATCTACTTCCTGAAAATTAACAAGCCTTCTTAATAAACGGGAAACCCTAATGGGGTCATATTCCAAACCTTCAGCTATTTGTTTTCTAGTTACTGGTTCTTTGCACTCTTTTAAAAAGTCTATTATTTCTGATTGACCTATTTTTATCACCCCAGGTTTTTTTATCCAAAGGTATTATTTATTTTAAATTCATCAAGGAATATCTCTGTGAATCTTCCTTGTGTATCATAACAGGTACAACTTGAAAATTGATGGTTTTCCATTCCATATATTATTGGGTCTGTTTTTATTTCCTCTACATTCTTAGCCAAAGCTATTATTGCAAAGATGAATAAGATTAATCCAATATATAATCCTGCTACCATTATCGTTCTATATGTTGTTTCTTTCATTTTTTCTTATTTTGATAATATTCTTTTTTCTTTTTCAAAAGCATTTTTTTATTCTTTTGATAATATTCTTTTTTCTTTTTCAAAAGCATTTTTTTATTCTTTTGATAATATTTTCTTTTAAATTCCCTTATTTTTTCTAGATTCTTTTGATAATATTTTCTTTTAAATTCCCTTATTTTTTCTAGATTATTTTGACGATATTTTCTATTCAATTCCCTTATTTTTTCTAGATTATTTTGATAATATTCTTTTTGCTTTTTCAAAAGCATTTTTTTATTCTTTTGATAATATTTTCTTTCAAATTCCCTTCTTTCTTGTTTATTAAAATTTTCATGGAATTTTTTGAGGAGAAGAACCCTTTCTTCATATCTTTTTTTCTGCTGTTTGGGGGTGATATTTTCCCAAAAAGCTGATTTAAAATTTGCAGGTAATAATAATTTACATCTCCTACTAAAAATGGTGGTTTGATTGCAGTTAAAAATTTTGGCAATAGCACTGTCTGATAATCCTTGTCCATGTAACTTTATTAATTCTTCATCTGTGAATTTTCTATTATTCATTTTCTAAATATGTTCCATACGATTTTTATTACAGCATAGTAAGCAACTATCTGTAGCCCAATCAAGGGATTTCTCAAACCAAGCGAAAAAAATATCGCTATAAATAAAATAATTGTGAATGCTTTTCCAAAGCCAAACATTTAAAGATTTCCCCCAATTAACTTTGTGAGAGCTTCTTCTATTGTAACGAAGTTTGTTATGATGCCTGTTGTTGGGTCTTCTACTTGTCTTACAGGTTGCATTGGTAGTTCTTTGACAACCATTACTTCTTCTTTAGGCTTTTCTTTCTTAACTGGTTTTTTAACTTCTTGTTTCTTTTCTTCTACTGGTTCTTCATATCCCATTTGTTTCTTCCTCCCTTTTGCTTTTCTGAATATCATTTTAAGAAAATTGTATTAAGATTATAACTAATAACATTACTGTACTAAATACTATTCCCATCCATAAAAAATAAGACAATAGCCAGCATTTTAAAAAGCTCCAAACACTAACATCAAGATATTGGGTTTCCTTGTTTCCTTCTTTATTATTTAATTTTAGTTTCATTTTATTTATATTTGAATCATGGTGTTACCTTTTCTAATTTTTCCAAAATAACTTTATTTCCTTTAAAGTCAAACTTAATTACAGACCCCTTATCAGCACAAAGCACTTTTTTAACTATCCATCTTGGAATTGTTAAAGTGTATTGATTTAACTTATTCTTTTGTAATATTGTTTTTTTATGTTGTCTTTCCATTATACTTATTAGCTACATCTTAATATATATATTAGAGTATTTAAACCCTTCCTATTTAGACAGGTGTCTAAATTTCTTCTTACCTAATGCTCCTTTTTTCCTACCTTTAAATTTTCCTTCTTTTTTAGCACGTGAAACGCCTATCTTGATTTTATTATGCAAATTCTCAACATAGAAATTATTCATGGCTAATTTTATTCTAAACATAAATCTTCCATTAGCAGTTTTCAAATCTATATTTTCAGATAATGATTTAAGATTCACATTGTTTTCAATTAAAATTCTTTCAAATTCCACTCCATCATAAAAATTTCTAGTTAATCTATCTGTATCTTGAACCACAAGGGTTGTATTGGGATTAGATTTTATGAATTTTAACATCCTTTGATAACCCTTACGATCATTTGTTTTGCCTGTTTTTTCATCCTTAAAAATTTTAGAAATAACTAAACCTCTTTTAATAGCCTTATTCTTACAATATTCAATCTGTTGCTTTATATTTTGTTTTTCTTTATTTGTAGAGATTCTAGCATAAATTATTGTTTTTTCTTTCATCTTATTTTCCTAATCATTAGTGTATTCTGACTGACTCAATACCTGATATTTATCCCTCCCAACTTTTTTAACAAGATATTTTGATGAATCTTGAACATAAAAATGATATCCTCCACCACCATAAAGATATCTCAATTTTCTTATTTGTCTTTTTGAAATAAATATCCTATCAGCTATTGATTTCATTTTCCAATACCTCTTATAGAAGGGATAAAAATACTAAACCAAATAATTAAAATAACAATAATAAATCCATAAACTATCCATTTCAAAAACTCTTCTTTCATTTTTTCTTCCTCTGGTCTTTTTCATATAAATCTCTTCTATTAAATGGCTTTCCACCACTTGGAGATAATTTATAAGGATATTTTAATTTGCAATCTTCACAAACATTTCTTCTTCCAGAACCAAGACTACAGATCTTACATTTTTTCAATCTCATTTTATACTTTAACTCCTTTTATAGCTTTTTTCATAATCTTAATAATTCTCTGTTCTTCTTCTGTTTTCTTCTTTCTTTTATTTTCCTTAATAATATCCCAAAGAGTTTTATCTCCTCTCGCTTCTCTACGTCTTTCATAATATGATTTAGTCATTCTTCTTTCTCCTTTAATTGATATATTTTTCCAACATAATAAAGTGTATAATAACTTTTATTTAATTTAATTGAATATTTATATTTGTCAATAAATAATTCAGTTTGATTTTTTGATTTAATACCAAGTGTTTCTAAAAATAATTCAGTTTGATTTTTTGATTTAATATCAAGTGTTTCTAAATCATTTAAACTTAAGTTTTCTAATAAAGATATTTTCATTTTACTCTATTGATGTTTCAATATAATGGTTTAATTTTAAGAAATATTCTTTGACATTCCAATATTCTTTATTTAGCTTTTCTATTCCACAAGTCGCACATTTGTTTGAATTCATTTTAACAACTCCTTCCCCGATGTTGTATCTTCAACAAGGGGTTTTCCAAAGATTTTGTCAATCTTCTTAACAACTTGTTTATTTGTCCAAAGCCCATCCATAGTTATTTCAAATTCTTCTTTCAGCTCTTGGATTGCTTTTTTAATGTCTTCAATATAAAAATAAACAGAATTAAACTCTACAGATTTCTCTTTTGTTGGTGTTCCACGAATATATAATTTTTTATTACTTAAACTTTGTGTGTTGTTAGAAGTCATAAACTTACCACAATGATTTCCTCTATCATGTTTAGATTTTTCTATTCCACAGTTCGTACATTTGTTTCTACACATTTTATTGATTATGAGTGCTGGCCTCGTTTTTTTCTCGAACCAAATCAAGAGGAGATAAAGGCGGATGAAAACCTTCTCATTCCAGCCAGCGTGATGAGTATAAAAGGGGCTTTCGCCCCATGAAATAAAAATTTAATTATATGCTTTTAAGCACAAATATCCGTTAGCATCTTCTACTGTGTCAAATTCTTTTCCAACCAAATCTTGTGTTTGATTCACATTTGCAAATCTTAACACATCTGCTAAAGCAGAATTTTTAAGTATAAGCCCATCTGCATCTTCATTGTACCAAAGACCAATAATCTTTCTTGTGTCTTTTCTCATAACTTGAGCTTTTGAGATGTTCAAAGTTTCTTCCCTATCTGGATGTTTACATACTAAGATCACTTTTTCTCCATCATCCTTTGCAAACTTAACAGGTTCTATTTTCACATCTTTAACTGTTACTCTAGCTGGTTTCAATGTTTCTGGCTCTTTTGTGCCTATTCCTTTTGTTAGCTTTTCGTTTGTTTCCATGTTTTTCCTCCGTTATTTAATTAGTATTTTTTGATTCTAGCAATTCTTCAGGTGTTGCAACTTCTGGAAATTGTTTTATGAATTGTTCTTTTCTTTCTTTCATCCCGCCACAAGTCATGGCCTCAAATGTTTCTGCAAAACTAAAAGTCATTTTTTTGAACTCCTTGGTTGTTTAGCAATTGCTATTATGAAAAAGATAAATAAAGCTATAGCCACAGCAATAAAAAATTTAATTAGTAAGTCCATCTTTCTCCTCCTGGTTTGCACAACGTCCATTAGTTGAAGCAAAACCTAACCAACTACAAGTTAATTTTTTTTCACACCATTCATCTTCAAAGGGCCTATCATATCCATCAACACATTTAACTTGCATTGTTCCAGACTCTTCTATAGTGAAAGCCTCCACCATAAAAAATAACAAAAGCCCACATGCTAAAATAAGAAGAAACCCATTTAATCCATTTAAAATAATATCTCCATTCATTATTTTTCCCCCTTCTTTGAAGCTCTTAATTCAAGACAAACAGCACTTGTTGTTAGGTGCATCTTCATCATTTGATTAACTCTTTTAATTGATCTAGATTCAATTAACTTTCCACAAAAAGGACATATATCTGACCATACTTCTGTAACTATAGGTTCTTGGTCTTCAATTTGTGTTGTTTTTTTTATCTTTTTCATAGGATATAGTATATTAAATAGTATTTAAATATTTGTGTTCATTTAATTGTGACATGTGGTTGAATCATAATGGGAGTAAGTGTTGATATAACAAATTAAAAAGAGGTGATACTTTTGTCAAAACTAAAAATCAACACCTGTGATAAAATTTTATACTCCTTGTGAGTTCCTCCCATTATGCCGCTTTGACTTTGAGGTATGTGATAGTTTCTTATATGCATCAGATTTCTTGATATAAGCTCTCTGGGCTTTTTTCAGGTGTTTGCTGTCCTTTCCCTTACCTTTAGGAAAAAGCCTTGCTTTTTTTGAGTTATGAGCATATCTAAAGTCTTGGTCTAGATCTTCACTTTCTTTGAAAACCTTTAATTTAAGAAAAATATCTTTATTTAGGCATTTTTTGCAAAATATCTTCTTTCTTCTGATGTCTTCTTTCTTACATAATAAACATTTTTTCATTTTATTGTTGTTTTATATAATACCTTGATTTCCAGTGGAACTTGACAGGTTTGACGGATATTTTAATATTATATATATTCGTTTAGGTACTCTTATTATACCTTAATATTATCTCTATAGGTTTTAGAAAAAGTGTCAAAGTCGTCATATTTCACGCTGAAGCCAACATTTTCCCAAATCCTATCTTTTCCTCCTTTTGCAATCATATAATTTGTGTATTTTGCAAGATTCCTACCAAGTTGAACCTTTGTTGCACGTGGAACTTTCTTTTCTTGGCACCATTTTGAATAAACCCTATACATTATTTCTTTAGTTATTTTATTCCCATCCTTTTGAACTAATACTTCATCAACAAAAGCAACTAAAGGATTGTTTTGTCTTTGCATAATAACTTTAATATCTGATGAATCCTTATTAAAACTAAATCTCCCTTTTTTTAATAACCTCTCAAGTCCTTCTAAAGCCCAATTCAATAAACCAGATAATTCATCTTCAGTAGTTAATTTTTCATATAAAAATGGATCTTGATTATTTTTATCTACTTGATTATCTAAAGGGATTGGAATCCATCTTTCATAATAGGCATCATCATTTATATCTTTAACATTAGGGATCATATTTGTAGAGAAAATATTCTTTGCATAATTCAAAAATTGAAATGAATCCCCAAACTTATATTCTGCTGTAGCATATCCTCCCCCAGTTGCAATTTTAAATCCCCCAGAATCTTTTAAATCGTCTGAAGAGAGATCATCATATATATTTGCAAGTTTATCTTTTAAAAATGATAATGAGAACTTATCTTTTGATGCAATTCTTTGAAGACTAATCCCTGCACAATTCTTTTGACTCAAGAATTTAATTAATACATTCAAGAATACTGTTTTCCCAGTGTTTTTTTCACCAAATAATATAATAGCTTTTTTAACAAAGTATTTTTTATATAAATTAAATCCTAACCATTCTTGTATTACTGGAACATCTTCAGGATAGAAAGTTTCTTCAATGAATTTCTTCAAAGGATTTATTTCTTTAGTGTCATCAAATTTTATATTTAATTTGCTTTTAAAATAAAAATGAGGGTGATGGCCTATTAATGTTTTATCTTTAACATTAAGAATACCGTTATCTAAGCAAATTAATTCTTCAGGAACTTTATCAAATTTATCTTGAGAAATCGCAGTTTTTCTTTTTATTTTCTCTAAAACTTCCATAACAATCCTTGAATTGCAATAAGATTTTAATAATTTTTCAACATTAGTTTTAATAACTTCCTTTCCTCTTAATGTATAAATTCCTTCATCAAAGAAATATATTTTTTCATCTTTAGTACCATAGATTGTTTTAAATGAATATTTATATAATAAATAATTTGTGATTTTATCTATAGATAATTTATCTTCACCTTTTTTATCTTTGGACATAAATTTAGATATTTCATCTTCTAAAATTTCCTCTACTATTTCTTTGTCTTTATTATGTCTGCCTAATTCTTTAAGATGTTCAGCTAATTCAGGTAACTTTCCTTCTACTTCTAAATCTATAGCCTTTTTTTGTTCCCAGTTTAAATTACTAACTTCCATTATTGTACCTCCTTCTTTCCTTTTTTTAAATTACAATAAGGGCAATCCTTAAAGTCATAAGACTTGCCACATTCCATACAGAACTTAACATGGATCATTCCTTCACCTCCATATCTTTAATGTCTTCAATTAAAAGTAATTTAAAAGAACTAGAAACAACATCTAAGATTTCAATATACTTGTTATCATAATTTGTGAGCTTACCAGCATATCTAAAACCATTCATTAAAAATACTTTTATATATTTTCCTATAGAATTTTTAACTCTCTCTTTAATTATCTCGCTCATTGTATCCATTAAAAATCCTTAAACTATTTAAATACTTGTCACTATTTTTTAATAGTCATCATCATCTTCCAATGATCCTTTAGATCTTTTGAATGCTTTAACTGATGATGCAACTAAGTATAATATTATGGCCATAAACCCTGCAGTTACCAACGCTATCATTAATCTATAAAGACCAAGGAAAGTTCCAGATAATATAGAACCTAAGATCATTAGTTGTTTTATTGAATTCAATGAAAAGCCAATAGTAAACATTAAGAATAAACCCCCTAAAGCAATTAAGAATATCTTAACTGAAGTAACTTCTATCTTAGTTCCAAAATATAAGAAAGTTGAAGTCAAAAATAAAAGAATAAACATTAATCCAATAATAATAATACTCTGTTGAATATCTAAAGCCCCCCCTGTTGGTGTAATAAGAATACATAATGTTTGTTCATCAGGAGGTGAAGCTCCATCTTTATCACCTATAACACCATAAGATATTAAACCCAATTGAGAACTATCTGGCAAAGTGAAATTAAAATTTGTTGAAGAAGCATCTTGCTCCATTTCTTCATTTAAAAATACTGTGCCATTAGGATATGTTATGGAAGTTATATTAACAAAAGAACATGATGGGCATTTTTGTATTAATTGTATTTGACTATCTAATTCAAATGAGGCCCAACATTCTTCACCATCAACCGATACTGCACTTGCAAAACTAATTAAAAATATTCCTAAAACTAAAAAAATAAATAACTTTTTATTTAGCACTTTTTAAAGCCTCCAATTCTTGTTTTAACTCAAATACAGCTTGTCTTAATAAATTAATTTCATCTTCTAAATTAATTCCTTCTTCACTTTTTGTATAAGGATAAGTTATTCTTATTCTTGTTTCATTATAACATTGAGTTTCTAATTGTTCTTCAATTACATCTGTACAATTTGTGAATAAATCTTTTATTAATGTACATTCTTTTATAGTAACATTAACTAAAATTTGATTACATACTTCTTGTTTATAACTTTCATTAACTGGTTGAGAATAATCTGTTGAAGTTATATTTGAAACATATCCATAATATTTTGAATGGTCTATTTTCCCTATTTCAAAATTCTGATAATAATCTGCATCTTTAATATAATCCCAAACATTCTTTGATTTATCATAAAGTCTTGTTCTTGTAATAAATCCTGTTGCAGATATATTTCCACTTGTATAAATACTTATTCCTGAATTATCTCCATCAATTTCTAAAGGATAAGAAGGACTC
>Ga0256397_1000009_pt1 | contig 19103 bp, 30 predicted proteins | sample KryLIviralmetaG_2_FD_191189 | JGI IMG/M metagenome (GOLD analysis project Ga0256397, IMG submission 191189) | Seawater viral communities from deep brine pools at the bottom of the Mediterranean Sea - Kryos LI F3 | ecosystem: Environmental > Aquatic > Marine > Bathypelagic | place: Mediterranean...
GTACTACCACAGTTGATTTTATAGAGGATGAATAAAATGTCATTAGAAATATCTGGAAATACTATAAATGGGAATATATCTCTTTCAAAATGGAAGTCTTATTCTAATTTTGTAGAAGAAAATATTCCTGCAAATGAAACAAACGGAAGCAATAAATTATGGGCTTTTAGTTATTCTGAATCTTGGTATGGTCATGGACAATGGCAAAATTCAGAAGATGCATATCTTAGAGCTTATGTCGAGGGAGGTAGCTCTTCCACGGGTGGTAGTGCTAGCGGAACTATTAAAACTAATGTAGATTTAAGAAAATATTCAGAATTTAAAATAGGAGGAACTGGGAGTATGTATAAAGAAAATTGGGACGGAAGTGACAATTATACTAGATTAAAGTTTGGTATTATAAATAATGGTTCTTCAACTACATTACAAGAATTAAACAATCCAGATTATTCTTCTAGTATGAATGATACTGTCTATTACGGATGGACTATTAGTGGAAAATTTGAGGGAGACCAATTATATTTAACTTATAGTGGATTAGATAATAGAACCGAAACAACAACTATAAATGTAAATGGGGAAATACAAATTTTTTGTAATGCTTATGCATCTTCAGAGTATCCACTACGAGGAAAGGCATATAATGGATTTAATATTATAATGGTAAAATGAAACATTTAGCTGAAATAGATTTGTATGATTTATACAATAATATAAAAGATATTACAAAAAGTATTGTGTATAAAAAGATGCTTTCTTGGAATGAAGACCCAAATACTTCATTTAAAATAGATGTAGATAAAGAAATACAATTCAGAATTGATACATATAAAGATATACAAGAAAAAGGTTTACAAAAAGTAGTTGAAGTTTATGCTAAAGATGGTAAATATTTAATAGTTGATGGAGGAGGGCGTAGTAGTGCAGTATTATATTTGGGACAAAAAATTAAAGTAAAAGTTATTACAGAAAATAAAGGCAACATCGGATACTATTTAAATGAAGATGAGGTTGAAATTAAATGAATGAATGGTTTGACAAAATTTGGCAAGGAATAATAGACAATAAAAGTCGAAGGGAATTAGAAAATAATTCTAAGACTGAAAAAGAAATCTTAGCTTATAAGGAGGAAATTAGAAATTTGAAATCTGACTTATTTAAAGCAGATGATGAAATCATCGATCTAAGTGAAAAGCTGGGTCTACTTGAAGAAGCAATGAAAAAACCAACGGTCAATATAAATGATTTCAAAAAATATTACGAAGATAAAAAAGAAAAAAGTATTTGGAAATATCCATTCAATGGTGATGGGAAAAGTCGCGATGTAAAATATGCTTTATCCGATTCGAAATCAGAAACGAAAATTTTACGCGGGGCCGCGCGTAGCATCATTCAAAAATTTGCATTAGTGTCAGGGTGTGAACCTGAAGAGGTAATTGAAAGTGTGGTTAAATATTTTAGGATTAAAAGTAACTGGACATATCTTTCAGATTCAAAGAATCCTGCGCAGAAAAAGAAAAGAGATTTCTGGCAAAGAGCTGGAATTAGTTGGAAAGTTCGTGTTGGAGATTGTGAAGATATTAGTATTCTTATGCATAATCTTATTTACTATATTTTCAATACTCTATCTTTAAGCCATCATTATTGGCGTCTCGAATTCAGTGCATGGATCTTAATCAGCAACGAAGGCGGACATGCACAAAATACATGGCTTGGTTCAGACGGAGAATGGTATATAATCGAAAGTACTTACGATCTTACAGGCAGTTTTAAACGGACTTGGTTAAAGACACCTGTTCGGTATAACAATCTTTATGCAAAACCTATGGGTTGGGCAAGAAAAGATAGAAGCTGGAAAGGAAGTATTTCTAGCTTAGAAAATATGAGGCAAATAAAATGAAAGCAGAAAAATTTGGTTTTGGAGTAAGTCCGAAGTATAGTTTTAAATTTTGGGACGTTTGGGAATTTATAAAAGGTAGAAAGAAAATGGCTATTACTGTTATTGCAACAGTTCTTAGTTATTTAATCAGTAATGACGCAACTATATCTTTAGTAGCTGGTGTAATTGTAGAAGGTTTGTGGGCAAGTGCAGCATTTTATGTAAAGGAAAAAGAGCTTTAAGATAATGAAAAAAGCTAAAACTTTAAAAGAAGTCATCGTTGAAAATAACTTTACAAAACGAAAACCTGGCAACTTCACTAGTTTTACTATGCCTACATTAGACGAGCAAAAAAAAGGTATATTAGTTCCATTCAGTGACATCCATTACGGAAATAAATACTTCAAAGAAGCAGAATTTATGGAAAATTTAGAATGGACATTCGAAAAAACTAATGCTGTAATTGCTTTAAATGGTGATCTCGGGGAATACAAAACTAGGTCTAGAAAAGGAGATGGTATCTTTACACAAGTTAATCCACAAAAGCAAATAGATACTATTCTAAGCTGGTTTAAACCTTTCGCAGATGCAAACAGAATCGTTGCAATGACTAACGGGAATCACGAAGATGCTGTAAGTTTAGAAACAGGAATTGATATAACTGCAATCATGGCAAAACAATTAAATGTTCCTTACTTGCATAACGGTGGCTTCTTTAGTATTCGAAATGGAAAACAAACTTATGACTTTTATATGACACATGGTAGTTCAGGTGCTACTTTGCCATATACTAAGAGTAAAGCATGTAGAGATTTAAGTACTTTCATTCAAGCAGATATTTATTTATATGGTCATGTTCATACTAAAGAACATGCAACTCAAGAAGTATATCATATAAATAAAAGATATAAAACTATTGATACTAAAACACTTCATTTCGTTTTAACAGGTCATTACTTAGACTATGTTAATAGTTATGCTCAAATGAAAAGTATGAGACCAAGTGCAACTGGTACTCCTAAAATCAAAATGCATGGCGGTGATAGTAAACTAGTAAAAGTTAGTCTTTAAATTTCAGCAATTCAGGAGTTCTTCTTCTATCAGTATCCCTTCTGATATTTAGCCAATCTCCTGAATTGTCTCTTTTAAATAGAAATATTTATATATAACAATATTTTAATAATATTAATTAAATTTTATTTATAAAGCAACATCGTAAGTGCATAAGGGTGATTAATATACAACAGCAAATTATAGAGGAATTGATAAACCATTTTGGAAGAACTGGTAATAATAAAAGAGCAAGAATTAGGAAATTTCATGCTGAAAAATTAATTTCTAAATATAAAAATGGTGAAAGAGTCTTAAACCAAGACGATTTCAGTAAACCGAAAGAGTATATAAAAAGAATAGTGAGATATTCTCAAGGATTTCTTAAATATATAGATGAAGAAGCGTGTGAAATCGAAATAACTAAAACATTCTTCGATAAAGTAGCACAATGGGAACAAAGATATTCTGATATCGAAGAACTAGATCACTCAGATGAAAATTTAGAAAAGCAAGGAATAATTCTAAGAGATGATAGCATAACATTCGATGGTAATTTATCATATTCTAGATTTTATAAAGTCATATCAGATGAAGGAGAATCAATGAATAATCCCGAAGAATGGTTATTTAATGATATCAATATTAAGAACTTTGATATATTTGATTTTTCAAATAAAGATAGTCCCACTTTCTCAAGTAATTTATTTCTATTAAAATTCTATGTATTACGGAAAATTGATGAGGTAGCTTTTGTTACATCTAGATTTGTACACTGTCCAGCTTGTGGAGCAAATTATGTCGTACCTTCATCTAAAATTGATTTCTTACAAACTTATAAATGTGAACGTATGATTGGTGATAAACCTTGTAAGACGACTTTAAAAAAGTTTCCTGCAAGAAAAATGATTCCTACTTATATTTATGAGATATCAGTCGAAGTAAAGGGGAAAGAAAAGTCTGAATTTAGAGAATTCTTTCTAGAATCATTCGTTGACTTAGCTACTGGTTACTATACAGGAATGGTTTTCGGAAGAACTGAAGCTAAATCAAACTCATTCTATTTTACTTGTTTAACTGCTAAAGAAGAAAAAGCAAAACACACTTTCGAATATTTGAAAAAAGAAACCAATGAGCATAATTTTTATAATTTAATAGATAGTGTAGTTCATCATATTAAAAAAGTGGGTTTTGTAATAGACGAAGAAAAAGCAAGATTGCCAATAATTATTGAAACTCTTAAAAAAATAACAGTATCTTTAAACAGAGAAATTAATCTAGATCACAGTCTCTACTTTGGGGCACCTGGAATTGGAAAGACTTATGCACTTACGATGTTGCACTACATGTTCTTTTCCAATTCTGGGTTTATTTCTGGCCCAAGGTTCTCTTTACCTGGTTTAACAGGAGGACAAAAGGAAATTTATTATCAAGATACAGCTAAAAAGAAAAATGTACCTGGTTTGTTTTCTAATCAAGCTTTTCTATTTGATGAAATAAATAATGCTCAATTCTTAAATGATGATAAAGCAACGAACTTATTTAAAGCAGTCGCTTTAGCAGCATCGGGAACATCATCTACAGTTGGAGGAAAAGAATTTCCAAGAACTGCATTAATCGCTGCAACTGCAAATTATGATTTAGACAATTTAAGACATTACGAGAATAAAATAAAAAAGATTTATAGCACAGAAACTAAAACAGAACCTATTAAACCACAAGAAGGATTTATATCACAGATAATTGAATCAAAAAAGCCAGAAGAAGGAAAAGAATTACCAGCTGACTTTGATTTTTATGCTCCATTAAAAGATTATGATATAACTATTCCTTTAGCTTTGAAAACTGCTGTTCTTAAAGTTCGAGAACAAAGTAAAAATTATCTAACAAACTTTCCAAAACCTTTGATGGAAAGATTCTATTATTCCGTATTAGTACATCCTAAATATGACAAACAATACATGAAACAAAAACGCATTGATGTAGGAGGTCATTTAAAAAGTAGGAAATCAAAATATGGACAAAGAGAAATGATGAGTCAATTACACGTTCCAAAATTTGGAGATATCATATTTAAAGATTGTCAAGACACAATAAAAGCTTTCGACAAACCTGATGTAGAAAGAAGGTGGGTAGAACAAGTCTCTGAGTTCTTAGCTTTATTAGGCTTTAAATATAACGATTTCTTTTCAATGTTTCATAGAATAAATCAAGTACACGTTTTCACATTATATACATTATCTGTTTTAAACAATGAAGTAGAGCTATCAATGGCAACTAAAAGGATTTTTGAACGAGTAGTATCTTTACTTCACACTCCAATTAAAATGGAAGATTTTCACACACCTTCATTTACAGACTTTAAATATTTCGGAGAAACTAGAGTTACAATGCTTGAATTAATTCGAAAGATAAAAGGAAAATCTTTAAAAGGGTATGTTGATTTTACAAGACCTTATGCAAGAAAAGTATTAGTCAACTTAGAAAATGACAGAAAAATCCAAAAGGTCACAGATTTCGTATATAAAATAGATACAACAAAAAGATTCGAGGAAATAAATGTTGAAGAAAAAAAAGTACATTAGTGGTGTAGGAGCTGTTATGCTACAATATTTAAAAGGTGAAAGAAAACATGAAGATAGGACGAATGGAAATAAACTGGTTAAAGAAACCGAAGACTTACAAACAGAGGATAGCTGATAGGTTAAACGAATGTTATTCTGACATACAAAGAATCGATGCTAAGAATCGAAGAATCGATCATGCTTCAGACGAAAATGCAGCAAGAATGATATCATTGGATAAAGGATTTTCGATATTAACCGACAGATTAGAAGACGATAAAGCATTTGAAATAGCTACAAAATTAGAATTAAAAGCAATTAAAGAAACACTTAAAACTATTTCAATAATATTAGATGATATGACGAAAAAGAAATAAGATGGAAATAGAAAAGCTTATGACCCTTTATAAAAAGAACTCACCTGAGGATTTTTATAATTGGTTGTCTAAAGGGAGAACTATGGAGATTAGATTCCTTTCTGATTACACCGGAAAGAAATTCGCAGATTGGAGTTTAATTAGAAAATTAGGTGAAGAATTAGGAATAGATTCTAGATTCAATAGCTTATTCATTTCTAATTATAATACTCTTCAAAAAATCTTATTATATAAAATAGGAAAGTTCCCTCTTACTAGACTTTATAATATTTTTATTTCTGTCAATCCAAAACGAAAAGTAAAACTTAAATCTAAGAAAGGTCTGTTATATGATTCATATTACGGAGGTATTGCTGGTACATCTCACATCCAAACCATATTATGTGATATTGAACATATCGGTGAAAGAAAAGAAAACGCAACTGAAACTATGCTTGAAGAATGCATTCAGGGAGCAGAGTATTTAATTAAAGTTTTAGACCTCACTAATTATTATATTAACATTTCAGGTAACGGTGTTCATCTTTGGATAGCTATGAATCCTGAAATAGATTTACCACTTCCAAGTTTTAGAGAAGTAACTATTAAAGAAAAAGACACAATTAAATATAATCTAAAAGAAGAACCAATTCGAACTTGGATAAAAACTTATAATTTATTCATTGAGAAATTAAACAAGAACTTAAAACTATTCAATCCTAATTTAAAAGTAGATGAAGGTGCAAAAGACATAGCAAGAATAGCTAGACCACCTGGTTCTTGGAATGTAAAGAAAGGAAAGACTCCTCGAGCTGTAGGCACGGTAAGTAAAAATAATAAAATAAATATATTAATTAACCAAAAATTTTTGGCTGTGCAGCCCTTAATTAACAAGGAGTCTCAGGAATTAAAGCAAATTAAAGTAAGAAGTAAAAATCATCGTTATAATGCTTTAAATATAAGAGAAAGTCCGTTATATAAATTATTAACTTCACAATTATTGCCAAGCACTTTAAGTAGAAATCATTTCTTAGAACAAAGTTTCGCAAGATTACTAAGAGATAATGATATAACAATCGACGATGTTGAAGATGTTGTATATGAAATAGATGAAGTGCAACAAAAAACAGTTCAAGTCGACCCTGACTATTTAGATGATTTCGAAATATTTAATCCTGAAACAATCAATAGTTATTGTTTTGCTTGTAGGCTTCCCTTCGTATATAAAATTATGGAAGATATACAAGTCATCGCAGATGGATTCATTTCAGAAGAACATTATAAAAATTTAAACTCTTATAGTGAAAAGACTGTATTGTCTATGGCTGTAAAAGACTGGATTGAATACAAAGTTCCTGATTCATATTTCAAATTAAAAACTCTAATACGAAATCTAGTAGACAAATATGAACGAGCAACTGTTTTTTTCACATTAAAAGCATTATTTAAAGATGATTGGGAATATTTCGACAACACAAAATTAATACAAACAATTATGAACAAAACCAGACGGAGAAAAAATGAAAATTGAATTCTTTTTTGAAAAACTATTAGAGGGTACTGAAGTAGTAATTCCAATACCAAATAATGAATTGACTAGAGCTATGTTGCAACAAAATTTAGATTTATTAGTTCGGAGAATGCATATGGAAGTCGAAACAGAAGCAATATTAGCTGCAGAAAAATATCAGAAACGATCGAAACATTCATTTATTAAACTAGAAACTGAAGAATCGAAAGATTTAATAAAATAGAAAAATATATAAATATCAAAATATTTAATTATAATATGGCTAACAAAATACCAATTTACGCTAAAATAGATGAAGATGTCAAAGAAAGAACTTCTCTCTATATAACTAAAAGTAAATTGCTAAAGAAAGAAATTAAAACTACTAGTTTATTAATTGAGGAAGCATTACATGAGTATATGCTAAATCATCCACTTTAAACTCATAAATCGCATGAGACTAGGCTATATGCCGGAGAAACGTAAAAATGGAAAATGAAAAGTCAGTATTTGACGAAGCACAAGTAAATGAAGAAATGCCAAGTGAGGCACCTTCGATTGAAGAGGATACCGTTGAAGAAGAATGGAATCCTACGATTTCTAACGAAAGCCCTAAGGAAAAAAAGGAAAGAGTTGGTGTAAAAGCAGAAAGGGATGGTAAAACACTTACTATTAAATCTGTTGGATTTACAAGACCTCGAACTAAAACTTCTGATGGCACTGAAATAGAACCAAAGAAAACTCAAGATGGTAATTCTGCATTCTATCCCGGTAAATTAACAATTAAATTTGAAGAAGACAATCTTGTCGAATATTATCCAAACTTCAAGTATTACGTAAACGATGGTAAAATTAGCACATCCGCTAAAATCTATCGTGAAGGTGATAACGCTGTTTCGAAAATCTTTAAATTAGTTGTTGCTAAACTAGGAAGACCAGTAGATGAAATCTCAGATCAAGACGTTTATGACTACTTAGTAGGTAAGAAAGTCAAAATCGAAACTGTATCTGGAACATATCTTGGGAACAAATGGTTCCGAAACGATATCAAATCGATATTGTAAATATCAACACCGAAGAAAAAAGGAAAGTCCATCATAACAGTTTTGCTACCATTAAAGCTCTAGTGATATCCATACCTTTTCTTTTTTCTTCACTATTTTTATGAGGTAATTAAATATGGTAAGATGGTCTGCATCAGGAATAAAAACATACAAGAGTTGTCCTTTTCGTATGTATTGTAAAGTAACTGAACAAAAACAGGACGAAAACGTAGATAATTCTTATGGTGATGCAGGTAATGTAGTTCATCATGCTTTAGAGTATTATTTTGGGCATTTAAAAGATATTGAATTATCACATGCTTTAAATGAATTAAAAAACACATTTGACGAAGAATGGGAAGCTGTTAATATTATTAATCCCGTAATTAAAAAAGACCTTTATTGGTTATGTGTAATAAACGGAATTAAATTAGGAGTTAAACCTACTGATTTAGAATACAAATTCAGAATCAAAGAAGAAGGTATTGATTACATAGGTTTTGCTGATGTGATGAATACTAAAGAACATTGGATTGGCGACTGGAAGACTTCTACTTATAAAAAAGTTAAAGTCGATGGTTATAAAAATCAATTACAATTCTATGCTTGGGCTTATTGGAAAGAAACAGGAATCATTCCAATGACTTGGGTTTATTTCAACAAAGTAAATAAAATCTTCAAATTTAAATTCACTGAAGAAACTATGAAAAAAGTCGAAGCAGATTTAAAAAACACAAATATCGAATTTAATAAACGAATGGAAACTTTAGATTTTCCAAGACGACCTTCTAGAACTAATTGTTATTTCTGTGCTTGGAAAAATGTTTGTTCGACTGATTTACTAAGAAAAAAAGCTGCTGATAAATATGAAATAACTTTTCATATAAAACAAAATAAATTATTAGTCGAAGGAAGTATTCCAGATATCATTCACAGGAAGATAGAAAAAGAAACTAATTTCGAATTGAAAAACGCATTCTTCATTAAAAAAGCAATGGCTGCAAGAGGTATCAAATATGATGCTATTAAAAGGCTTTATAAAAGAAAAGCTTATGGAGCTGAATCATTTATTGGTTACACAAATACGATTTATAAAATCTTAAAAGATTATGCGCATTCTAAAGGTATGAAGATAAGAGTTTTAATCAAAGATTATCGAGACCAAAAAGTATTACAAAGTAATATAAAAACAAGCAATCAACTAGATGTACCATTTGCATTATACAAATTCCAAACTGATGCAGTTGAAGAATTGATTAAAAATAGGTGGGGAATAGTAGAAATAGGAACTGGCGGTGGTAAAACTGTTATTGCTGCAGAAGCTATTAGAAAAGTAAAATTGAAGACTCTATTCTTAATAGATAATAAGGACCTTCTTCTACAAACAAAGAAAGAATACGAAACTATGCTTGGTGTGAAATGTGGTATAGTTGGAATGGGCTACAGAGAGTGGGATAATCCTATTGTTCTAGCTACAATACAAACTATATCTAAATATGTTAAAGAATTTGCATTAAAACTAGCTGAATTTCCTTGTGTTGTATATGATGAAGTTCACATAATTGCTTCAAAATCTTTCGAAACAGTTTCTAAATATTTAATCAATACTAAATATAGATTTGGTTTTAGTGCAACAGCTAAAAGAGATGACGGGAATGATAATATTATATATGCTCACACAGGGACTGTTGTTTATAAAAGACGAGCACAAGATTTGATAAAAGACAATGTTCTGGTCGACCCAACGGCTATCTTCTATAATTACGGAAGTAAAATTGTCGTTTCAGATAACTGGCAAAATGAATACGCTGATGGTATCGTTGACTCAAAACTAAGAAATGAGACAATAAAAAAAATCGCTGAAGATTTCTTAGCTAAGGGAAAACAGGTGATGATATTAACTAAAATGATTCGTCATGGAGAATGGTTTAAAAATAATATCAAAGGTGCTGATTTAATATATGGTAGAACAGGTGATGATGTAAGAGTCGACATCTTAGATTCATTTAAATCTGGTAAATTGAAATGCTTAGTCGGTAATCTGAAAATATTTAATAAAGGGATAAATATCAAAAATTTAGATGTTCTAATCAATGCAGCAGGTAATGCGGGAGATGTACTTACTGTTCAAACTATTGGCAGAGTATTGCGGAAAAACAAAGGGAAAATTGAAGCATACTACATAGATTTTATGGATGCGGGAGAATACTTAAAAAAGCATAGTTTAAGTCGAATAGCTGCTTTAAAAGCTGAAGATTATAACGTCAATATAAAAGACTTATGAGTTACGGAGTTAAATTTATAAATAAAAGAAATACCTATATATTATAAGAATTAAATAAAGATATATAAGATTAATCCTTTTTTATTTAATATATATAATATAGTAAAAAAATTCAAAGTCTTAGGAGGAAATCAAATGAATCAACCAAAAATATTAACAAGTGACAGAGTAATAGCGCTTGAATTTACTGAACCTTTTGATTTACCAGAAGTCGAATTAATTAGAGTTTTGACTGAAAAAGGTATGCGATTAAAAATAGATAAGAAACGATTTGGAAATATTCAAGTCGGAGATCAAATAGATATTTACTTAGAGGTGATAAAATGACTGTTATCGTAACTAAAAATAAAAAACCAATGGAAAGACGATATTTTTTATTAAGAGGTCTTAGAAAAGGGAATATCACTCAGGAACAATACGATAAAGAAATGCCTGCTTTAGAAGCAACTATCGCAGTTAATTTAGCTGAAAAATTGGAAGAATCTAAGAAACAAATGCAAGCTGATTTAGAAGTCGTAAAGAAAACAATTCCAGATGATGGTAATATGAAAAGAGCTTGTGGTAAAATCTTAATCAAATTCTTAAAAGAACATTTCACAGATAAAGAGATTAAAGGAATATTCCGACAAGGATATAAACTCATGAGGCTATAAAAATGAAAAGTTTATCTTATGGGGAATTTGACTCTGATAATTTTCTTGAATTAATATCGTATTTAGCATTCGTGAATAAAAAACATAAATTAAATACTATATTAATCCATCCAAATTATTATAAGTGTAATATGATAAATCAATCCAGTGGAATTTGGTATGAAATAAGACAGTGCAGTAAAGCTGAAAATGGTTTTGACATGTTAGAATATGGAGACTTAAAACTTAAAGTAGTAATTTCTTCTTTAATGGACGGAAAATGGTGTGTTATATGAATGAGGTAGTAATCAAATCTAAAGAGACTAAAGAAGGTGTATCTTTTAGAGTTTTAAAAGACGACAAATTCGTGTTCATGACTATTCCTTTTCAGAATTATTACTATATCAAATCTAAAGATTTTCTTAGCTATGAAGAAGAATTCAGAAAGAAATTCAGATTCTGTATTGCTAAAACTGAAACTTTAGGTCAATTCACTAAAATATATTTAAATTCTAATTGGATGCGGAATAAAACAAGATTATTCTGGGAAGCTATGTGTAACACTTATGAAGCAGATATTATGGCTAATAAAAGGTTTTTGCTTGATAAAAATATCACTTTAAATAATATTGATATACCATACACTTTTTACGATATTGAAACAGATGATAGATTACCTTTACAAAAAGATGACAGAGGCAATGTTATACCACAATCTAGAATAGTATCATTTGCAGCTAAAGATAATAAAGGTGAAGTCGTTTATTTCGAATTAAGTTCTGACACAGATGAAGATGAAATTGCTTTACTTCAATTAATAATCAGATATTTTGCTAATTACGGAATTATATCTGGTTGGTATTCTGTTCCTTTCGACATGCCTTATATAAAAGGTAGATGTGATAAATTCGGGATTGACTATCAAATTTTAGATTTCGTTAATCATGTTGATTATCAAGAAATGTTTAAAAAATACGATAGAAAATCTAGAGATTCTTATTCTTTAAATAACATATCTAATGAAGTTCTAAACGAAAGTAAAATTGACCAAGCAAAAGGAAATGGAGCTATTTGGAATACTTGGTTAAATGATAAAGAACAATTACGAAAATATAACATAGAAGACGCAAATTTAATCTACAAAATAAATAAAGAAGTAATGTTTATTGAAGTCTCTATGAAAAGAGCAGATAATGCTGGTTGTCATATTCAATCAACTATGAATAATTCAGATTCTGGTGATTATTTATTAATGCGAGAATATAAAGCTGCTAATATAATCATGCCGAGTAAGCCAACTAAAGAAGAAGCAATCGAAAGAAAAGCTCAAGGTAAAATTGGAGGAGGTTATACTACTTGTTTTAATCCAGGACTGCATATGAATGTCCAGATATGGGATTTTAAAAGTGAGTACCCGAGTGCAATTCAAACTTGGAATATATCTCCAGAATCATATGTTGAAACTATACACGATGAAAAAGCTGCAGCAGCTGTTGATAGAACAAAATATATAGTAACTCCTCACGATTTCGAAGGAGTTTATCATCCTGCTAGAGTCTATAAAAAGGAAGAAGGTGTTATTCCAAGAGTTGTAAGAACATTGGTTGAAAAACGTGATAAAATTAAATATCCAATGCAGAAATATGAAAGAGAACTTCTCAAAGACGGAACTAAAAATCCTGATTACGATCCAGCTAAATATAAACAACTTTATTTAGAACAATACGCACTTAAAACGGATGGAAACAGTATCTATGGTATTTTAGCTTTCCCGATGAGTCGATATTATTCTTGGGAATTGGGAGATTCAGTTACTACTTGTGCAAGAGCAACACTCAAAGCTTGTTATGATAAAGTTGAAGAATGGGGTTGTGAAGTAATAGGTGGAGATACAGATTCATCTTTTGTATTATTAGGACCACATCATACTAAAGAAGAAATAGACAAGAAATATGTCGACTTCTTAAAAACTTGGGCTGATGCTTGTGGTTGTTTAAATAATAAATTAGTCTTTGAATGGGAAAATCAATACGATAAAATGTTCTTTGTTAAGAAGAAACACTATGCATTTCAAATTAATGGCAAAAATAAGATTAAAGGCATGGAAGCAATCAAATCAGATACTAATAAAAAGGCTGCAGAAATGCAAAAAAAGTTTGTTTTTGATTTATTAGACGGTAAATATGATAAAGAGGAATGGCGAGGTATCATTGAAGACTTATATAATAAAGTATATAACCAAGAAATGACTTCCGCTGAACTACTTCTAGTTAAAGGACTGTCTAAAATGCCAAAAGATTATATCGGCCCTGTAATAGCTAAAAAAACTGGTAAACCTAAAATAAAAGCAGATGGAACTATTCAAATGAAAGCAATTCCAGCACATGTAAAATTAGCTGAACGTTTAATATCTAAAGGTATGGACATAATGGTTGGAATGAAAATGCAATATATAGTTGTGAAAGACAAACCTATTCTTGCTCTTTCATTAGATGAATACTCTACAGGTGAAGGAACTTTTAAATGGAAACATAAAAAGAAAGGTGAAATTGATTATGAGTGGGAAGGAGGATACGAAGCTAAATATTATTGGGAACGAATCATGAAACCCCTAATAAAAGTGATGTACACTTATCATAAAGGTCTACCTGATTATTCGTGGAATCTAACTAAAAGTCAATTAAATAAGATGGTAAAATCGATTGCTACAGAAGAAGAGGACGAATGAGATTATATAAGGACTTTAAAATAGAAAAATATATAAATATCAAAATATTTATAATATTACTAAAAACTAATTAGTAAAAAATATACGGAGGTAAAATCTATGGCTAAATACGATGAAGAAGTTAAAGCAAAATGTGTTGAATTAGTTAAAGCAGGAACTGCACTTGCAGAAGTTGCACGACAATTAGGACCAAATCCTAAAGCAATTCAACGATACTGTAAAGCAGCTGGCGTTGACATTCCTAAAAAGGAAAAGAAAGCAAAAGTTGAAGAAACACAAGCTGAATAAATATTCAGTATTTTTTTATTGTAGCTTCGGCTACCTTTTTCTTTTTTAAAAGTGAGGTAAAAACATGATAATAATAATAGACGGCCCTGATTTAAGCGGAAAAACCTATGCAATTGAAAAAATCTCTAAGCATTTCAATTCTGGTTTCGTTTTAAAGAACGCTTATAAACCAAAAACAAAAGTCGACTCTAATAAAATTTATGCGCAATATTGGAAAATTCTCAACTTAATTCTATCAAGTAATTCAAACGACTTGATTATATTAGACCGATTATTTCCAAGTCAAGCTGTATATTCTTATCTCAGAGGAGTAGACGAATTCTATTTAAATGAAATTTGGGTCTTAGACAATTATTGCGCAGATAAAAAAATATTATTCGTTTATCTTGATACACCATTAAAAGTGTTAAATGAACGTTACGATAAAAGAGGCGATGAACATGTCAAGAAAGAAATGCTTACTAGATTAAAACTAAGATACGATGATTTCTATGAACAAACAAGCATGACTAAATATAAACTCAATACTTTAGAAGATGGTTGGCTTGAAAAGTTCGAAAAGTGGGTAAAAGAAAATGCACAGATTAAATGAAAAAGAACAAACAATGATTCGGGAAGCAATTACATTTGCTTATTATAACGATAAAAAAATGAAAGAAAATAACTTTATACGTTTAGAGAATGCTATTTCTAAACTATTTCCGGATTATTTCGAACAACAATAGGTGATTAAAATAAACATAAACGACGTGACAGAAGAAATTAAAATTCCAGAAACATTCGATGAAGTCTGGAAAGCTATTTTCGAAAAGCAAATGAAACTTGCTCTAAAATACGCTGAAATAGAAAAGATGGGAGACCTTCTTGAAACAACAAAAGACAACTTAGATACTACTAAAGGACAAAAATGGCTTAAAGACTTTGCTTGGAGAGTAACTGAAGAAATTACTGAAGCTTATGAACCCTTTTATGAGGCTGATAAAACTAAAGATGATGAAAAATTCACTGTATTAATAGAACACTTTAAAGAAGAATTATCTGACGCTTTACATTTCATGGTTGAATTATCTATTATTGCAGGATATGATTACAAAATTGTTGAAAATGTAGAAGGCAGTGTTTTACATACAGAAAATTTAAATCCTTGGTATACAGTATATAATTTAGGATTAGCTTGCAATTGTCTTAAAAATAAAGCTTGGAAGCAATCAGAAATGTTGACAGACAGACCGAAATTCGAATCTCTATTAAAAGAAACGTGGAGAAGTTTAACAACTATTATGGTTTTTCACATGGGTTCTTACAAAGACATTTATCTATACTATTTCAAGAAAAATAAAGTTAATCAATTCAGACAAAAGAGTAAATATTAAAATGGCATGCAAAGATTGTGATAAATTTCAAGAAGAAGGAAATATATATTGGCTTAGATTTGGTTCTACTAATATAGGAATTTCTTGTTGTGAAAAACATTTTAAAGAAGTTCGAGAAAAATTATTGAGGTGATTTAAATAGCTCATGCATCAAGTAGGGAAAAGGGAATTCTTGCTATGAAAAAAGTCAGAGCAGGAAGAGCAAAACGAAAAAGGGAAAAGATAGAAAAACTTGCAGAAATGACTGATGAGGAACGAGAAGCATATTTAATTAAATGTAGAACTCGGTCTTTAAAAAGTCAAGTTCAAACTGCAATATGGGATTACGATCACAGACAATATCCAGTAACTAAATATAATCTATTAAAAGATTTATTATATGAACGACTGGAAGAAATAACTAAAACACAAGAAATGCATTGTGAAAAGGAAAAAGCGAAAATTGAGGTAATTTTAGATGGGATTTCTTATAGAGGATAAAGATAGGCTAATATGTCCAATGTGTAAGATGGTGGTAACTGATTTAGTTCCATTATATGACAACGACCAAAAACATAAAAATACACAATGTTGTGTGTTCTGTAAACGAAAAATAAAAGCTGGAAAATCAATTAAAAAGTTTAATCATAAAGATGTTGCTGAAAATATTGCAGCTTTTACCAGAGAAACTTTCGATAAACCAGAAGCAGAAAGAAAAGCTGCATTACGAAAAAAAGACCAAGAGAGGAAAAAAAATGACAAGAATATTCGAAAATCTAAAAGAAGCAATGAACGAAATTGAACGAGATATCATGGAGATGGGTATTCGGGTTCATACTCAAACAATGCAAAATAAAGTAATTAAAGACGACGATGCTTTTTCTACTATGGAAGTTCAGAATTATTCATTCTCTATTTTAAATATGGAAGAGAAATATTCAGAAGATTTAGCATGGTGTATACATGAATTCGCTGAACGAGTATCAGGAGAATCAATGAATCCAGGTCAAGCATGGGAAAAGAGACATGAAACTTGGGAACCATTCTTAGTTGACGGAAAGATGGATTACACATACGCTGACAGATATTCGTATAAAAAAGATAGGTTGAATCAATTTCAAAGTGTTATTGAAATCTTAAAAGCTGACCCAGATTCAAGACAAGCTATATTACACATGCATTTTCCTGACGATGTTGAAAAAGCTACAAATATGGTAAATCCAATTCGAATACCTTGTTCGATGTATTATCAGTTCATGGTAAGACGAGGTAAATTAGATGTCATTTACAATATGCGTAGTTCAGACTATGATACACACTTTTTAAATGATATTTGGCTAGCAGATGAACTTAGAAACTACATAGCAAAAGCTATTGGTATAAAACCTGGGATTTTTCATATGAACGTTGGAAGTTTACACAGATATAAGAACTACACAACTAAGCATGTGTTTTAAGCAAAGGAATATTCGCTTTCCAGTTGACTGAACTCTAATATTCGAAGGAATATTTATAAAGATATAGATATTTAATATATTGAGGTTAATTAAAAATGAAATACAAAATAAAAATACAAAATATAGCTTGGGTTGAGGCTAAAAATGAAGAAGAAGCTTATAATACATTTTTTGACCAGTTAGCTGCAAATAATGAAACTGCAGAAACTTATTTATCGAATTCAATAGATGTAGAAAAAACTTACTAAATTTAAACAATGATATACGAAAAGAAATTAAGCGATAGTATTAAAAAATTAATGTGGCAAGTTATGAAACAAGCTGATGGAGTCGTTCAAGGCTTCATCTTTTTCAGACATAGAAGCATTATAAAAGCGCATTTAGATGAGGACGAGTGTAGTAAATTACTTGAGTCTATGGTGATAAATAAGCAAAATGTTTTAACATATCTTAAACGGAAATATGTATCTGTTAAAATCAAAGACGGTTTAAAATTTATTGACCAAAATTGTATTCAAAAGGTGATTGTAAAAGAAGATAAAACATTATTTGTTCATATTAAAAACAGTGAACCACATAAAATAATAACGGATACTTTACACATAATGATTCTTTTAAAAGATGCGGGTTATGATTTTATTCCAGAATTTAAATTTTTCATAGAGCAAGTTAAAATCGCTTTCCAAGATGTAATGTTATACAATCTATGTCTAGAAGAATGGGGATTAAAAGTACCAGCACCAGCTAGAGTCTATGAAAGACAATTACGGAAGAAATATGCTAATCTCTATGATATCGCAGCAATTAAAAAGAGAAGTGTAAAACGAAAATTCGCAAGATGGCTTGTGAAAGAGGAAAAAATACTTTGGACTGATTTACGAAAGCTATTAAAAATAGAAGATTATTCAAAAACTAATGTAACTTTAATTTGTAATGAAATTAGAGCAGATGCACGAGCTAGAGGCGTAAATGTAAAATTTTAACAAGGTGATTAAAGAATGAATAAAAAAATTAAAAGAAGTTGGAAAATGAATAATAATATGAATGAAGGGCAAAAAGAAATAATCAGACAAACAGTTTGGGTAATTCATAATTATCAGGAATGTATTTTATTCAAAAATAAAAGTTTGGCACTAAATTGGTTGAAAAACCGTGGTTTGAAAAAGAAAGGAAATTTTTATGTTTTTGATGGAGAATTTACTGAATATGACTATACTTTATCAAAACATCTAATTAGAGTTAATGAGGTGCAAGAAAAATGAGTAAAAAATTTAATTTAAGTAATAAACACTTACGGGTGGGGGTTTTAGAATGGGACTTTTGAACAGGTTATACAATTTGGAAGAGAAAATAATAAGTAAGAGCGATGAAAAACTAGGAATGATAGCTTCTAGACAAGCACTTTACAGGTTTAACAACTTGTATTATTCAAAACACGAACACCCAACTCTTAATAAAGTAAATGTTTCTGTTTATAAAAGACTTATTTCTAATAGGGTTGCTACTTACGCTCGTTACATGAGCATAAATTACGGGGTTGGAAGAGAATGAATGATAGTTACAAACACAAAATTTTTTATAATAGTAAACCAGTAATACCATCTTTAAAAGAATTCAAAAAAGAAGTTATAGAACGAAGCTATAATATACAATTAGAACAAAAATATAAAAATGATGTTAACCATAGAGAACCAACTAGTAAGAGTCTTGAATGGATATTGAATCGTTGTGTTAAGGAAGAAAATATTATAATTACTGATGTTCCAAAAAATTTTCCTATAGAAGTTGATAAGTTCCAAGTAATTTTTTTTGTTGATTGGTATTTTGCTTGGTGTGATATGGTTCCAAAACATAAAGATTATTTTGTTAAAAAATATGGTTTGAATAGGAGGGATTAAAGAATGGTGATAAATGTTGAATACGAGATAAAAAGTTTGGTTGATAGCCTGACAAAAATAAA
>Ga0256397_1000010_pt1 | contig 18235 bp, 59 predicted proteins | sample KryLIviralmetaG_2_FD_191189 | JGI IMG/M metagenome (GOLD analysis project Ga0256397, IMG submission 191189) | Seawater viral communities from deep brine pools at the bottom of the Mediterranean Sea - Kryos LI F3 | ecosystem: Environmental > Aquatic > Marine > Bathypelagic | place: Mediterranean...
TTTGTTTTTATAGTGCCTATTTGTGCCTAGCCCACGCCTAGCCGTGCCTAGCTCGTGCCTAGCTCGTGCCTAGCTACGCCTGTGACGGCTATCTCATATAAAAGGCTTATAAGGGGGTATGAACAAGGTATATGGGCTACATATAGGCTGTCTATTAGGAACGAACATACATACACCATGTACAATAACATGAACTAATGCTTATAGTAAGGGTAATGGTAATAGGGAAGCCCTGCCTAGTAGGCGTAAATCGTGCCTATCAGGCACAAAACCCCTATATGTATGGGTATAAGACATATCATTAATAAACATAACATGGGGATCGGCAGATTTAAATACTCTCCTCACGAAAGGTGTCTGTTCTTGTCCGTTCTTTGCATTTGTATTGTAATGTATAATATGTAATGTAATGAATAAGATGTAATATGTATAATACAACTGAGTAGAAGCCCCCCTAGTATATAAGGGAATAATAAAAAAGAGGTGTAAAGGTATGTATTATAACGAATAGGGCTGACCGAAGGGTTTTTAACCCTCAGGCACGAATGGTCATTGTTCGCAAACACACCAATCCATGTTACATGTAAATGTAATATAAAAGATTAGTGTCATGGACACCATAAGTTATGTGTATTCAATTACTATAACATGGATATGTCCGAGGTAACATTCGCACATATTTTAGATACAAATGTATCTGTTAGTAAAACCGTCACTAATAGTGACAAACCTACTATAAATCGTGGTAGTGTGGGTTCTACATATGAGGTAAAACAAACAATTAAATACCTCAAAGCAAAGTATAGTGGTACAACTATTAAAGCAGTTGTCAAACCAAAGACAGGTAATTTAGTAGTTAAGAGTTGGTTGGATTCAGACCTATACAAACATTTAGGTGCTTATTTCCAATACATACCAACTAGCAAGACTAGATATATTAGGGCAAAGAATGTGAGTGGATTCAAACAAATCCTTACCAAAGCAGGTATCACATTAGAACTATTGGTGGCTAACTATTAATGTCCCCAATAACACAACCCCTTATTATAGAGGAGGCTATTCATTCATGACCGTATTAATGAGTGTTGATAAGGGGAAATATAATTTCTCTTGTATTGATAGTGGATATGGTAAGAGTATGGGCTTGTATGAGGTTGCTATATTTGAGAAGAATAATGCCTCCTTTTTAGGACTAAAATCAACAGTAAAAGGTTGGTTAGAGTGGGGGGAAGTAAAGGTATTATATGATATATTTAAATCATGCCCACATACTAATTGGAGTAAGTATGGATTCAGTTAGTATAAAATGGTCGAATCGGTGGGTTTAAATACCCCAGCCGTGAATGGTCGTTGTGAAATCCGATTTCGAGATTTGTGTATTTGTATTTAATATAAATATAAATATAAAATATATTTGTAATGGCAGTAAGATATTAGAGATGTATCTGAAAAGACCGAAAATGTCATCTGATGAGTGTTTAAGACACGAAACAAATATAATCTAATACATTTGTGTTTGTCATGTATTATAACGAATAGGGCGAACCGAAGGGTTTTAATACCTCAGGCACGAATGGTCGTTGGGATTCAAACCCAAACCACAATACCAATGTTGTGTTCAATCACTATTGGGTTGTAATGGTTCATTTAATAAGTAAAGATGACTATACCTTGATTAATAACAAGGGGTTACGTTATTGGCAAAACAACGTCAATAAACAAGACATTATAGCAGTAGAAGATTTCTAATGGAATTAGATATATATTTCATTGAGATAGAACATGCTATACTCATGCCATCTGATGAGTGTTAAAGACACGAAACAGATATACATTTATATTTGTCATGGCAGAAAAGCGTCAAACAACAGCTTCTAAAGTGAAGCAGTTGGAATCAACTGTCGAGGATATGCGAAATACCATGTCCAAGATGAATGACAACACAATGTCTATTTTAGCAAAAATGGAACAGTTGTCACAAGCTACCCCTGTGAAAGCAGTACAATCAGAAGTGTTAGCACTACAACATAGTGGATTGGATAGCAAAGTTATTGCTACTAACATAGAACAAGCACCTATCAAGACAAAAGGTTGTTTTGAGATATTAGATGCTTTAATTGAGCAGTTCCCTAATAAAGTAACTGTATCAGCACCCCACGTTAAGAAAGATGGCACATTGGGTAAATCATACATCTTGAATATGCCTAGAATTGACGAAACTTTTGTATTAGTCAAGAAAGAGGGCACAACTGTTGCACAACAGAAAGCAGAAGCAAAAGGCTTTTGGAAAGCAGTAGCATTCAATGGCTTTACCTTTACAGGAATGTATAGGAAAGCAGGACAAGGTGGTGTTTTCACAACCTACATCAAGCAACAGAATGAGGCACCATTCCTAGCCTACCTAGTTAAGAAAGGTATTCATATCCCAGCAAAAGATGGGAATAAACCTGACGAGGCAGGTAACGAGGAGTAATCCTCTCTTTTTATTTAAAATGTCTAAAATAAATAACAAAACAACTAAATTTGTTGAGGGTAAAACAACAGGTGTTTATAATACTACTAGAAAAATGCCTGAATTGACAGGTTATGAACACAATCAAATACCTAAAACACCTCAAGATAGTAATAGATATGAGGGATTTGCTCTTTGTCCTAATGAGGATTTAAAGGAAATACAGTTTGTTGAGAAGAAATACTCACGCACAATTAAAAACCTTGATAAACTGACCAAACAAATGCTCAAAGATGATATATTGTATGGTAAAAATACTGTTGTAACACAAAGAATGGTCAAACCTGCATTAAAAGGCACAAACTATGATGAGAATGATCCAAGCAATTATATTTATTGGGATAGTTGTTATAAGGGAATACAATGGGCTAGGTTGCAGTATATATGTGAGATATGGGGTGTTAAATTGGTAGAAATTCCCCCTTATGAGAGTGGTAACTAATGGATTATACTGACGCTGAGGTGTGTAAGATTATGGAAGAACATAGATTAGATCCCATAATGAATGAACAAGATTCAGCACTGGAACTAATGGAGTTAGGCATACCTATTGAACAAATTATGTCATGTGTTATGAAAATGTTACAATGGAAATCAAATACAACAGGGGATAATAGTGATTTAAGATGAAAATAGGTATTGTTGGTAGTAGTAAATGTCCATATAATGCTGATAGTATTTTTTTTATTAAGAATATTATTGATAGTTATCCCCCTGATACAACATTTATTAGTGGTGGTGCTAAAGGTGTTGATGTTATAGTTGAGGATATTTGTGAATTAATGGGTAGAACTATAATAATACATAATCCTAGAACTAATAATTGGGCTGGATTTAAAGAGAGAAACATAAGAATTGCTGATATGAGTGATGAGGTTGTTAGTGTTGCCCTCAAATATAGTGGTAACAGATGTTATCATTGTAATAGTATATCACATGATAAAACTGCTGGTTGTTGGACAATGAATAAATGTAAAAAAGGTAGGGTTGTTGTATTTAATGACTAATACACCCAAACAATTTGTTGATTGTGTTAAATGTCCTAATAAATCAGCACATACTATTACACAAATAGATATGACAAGCATTAAACAGGCTAGTAAGTATGGTGGATTTCCTATTTGTGCCTCTTGTTATAAGGTTGAGAATACATGAATCAAACAATTAAATATGTATGTAATGAGTGTGGTAAAACACATACAGTTACAATTAGACAAGATTGTTATTATGATAATATGTTTAATGGAGTTGAGAATAATGGATTTAAGGATGGGTATGAAAATTGAATAAAAGACACGCAGATATTTCAATACAGTTCCTTGAAGAAATGATTCAAGCAAAATTGGAACAAGTAAAATTAGAACCTGATGAACCAATGTGGAAAGATGAGTTACAACAACTTGTAGGAGCTCAAGAGTTGATCAAGATGGAAGATGTTGAGAATAATGGGTAATAAAATAGCAGGATATACTGAGAGGATTGCTGAGATTAGAGAATCTAAGAAGAAGAAAAGAAAGATGAAAGATGAGGCTAATGATGATAGAAACATTTAGTCATTACTTTTTTTGTGGTGTTATGAGGGAAACTGCTTATTATGATATAAATGCCCTCGTTTATTATTTAAATAACTGTTGGGTGGGCATGATAGTATGAAATACAGTACACTAATATTAAATGGTAAATTGTATATAAGAAATATTAAAACAAATTATTGGCAAGAGGTTGATATATTAGTATGACAGAATACAATCAACCATATTTTAATAGGCGTAAGAATAGACAACGTAGTCATAGTAATATATGTGAATCATGTGGTAATAAATTAAAATATAGTGATTCATGGTATTGTAAGGTGTGTAAAGATAAATGATAAATCAAAGATGTAAAGAGTATGTGTATGATGTGCTTGATATTAAATATGATCAACCTGCATTAGATGAGATTAAATTCATATTGAGGGCTATTAAGAATGAGTTATAGAGATAACATGATTAGGCGTGAATTCACTCTTAGTGATAAGGGTGTGTTTAATTTAGCATTTTTAGCAGTTAAATTGGCTAGATGGTATGTTAGTTTAGGTAAATATGATAAAGCAATTAAATGTTTAATAACGTTAGAGGATTGCTTAACTGCATTAGATTATGATAATGTGTTGGTGTATTATCCATGATTGGTGGTAATATCAAGGCTAAATGTAATTTATGTCCTGAAATATTACCTGTTGATGATGTATTTGTTATTAGTAGAAAGCCTCAACATGAGAAATTCCATAGTTATAGAGGCAAGGTCAATAATATTGTTGGTAAGGTTAAATGGGAATACATATGAAAGAAAGAATACATTGTCCTGAATGTGATGTTTATTTAACTGTTGGTAACTATTATTGTCATTTAATGAGTGCTAGTCATAAGAATAGTTGCCCCTCTAGTTATAATGAGAAGTTTATATCTGAATTATGAGTGGTATGTTATATATTACTGATGAAGGTAATTTTATCTTTAAAGGTATTGCAGGTAGAAGGGTTGTTGTAATTAAACAATATAATAATTTGTATAAAGGAATGAGAGGTAGAGTAGTTCATATGTATAGATATAAAAATACTAGTATTTGGACAGATGTTTATGTTAAATTTGATGGAACAGATGAAGAAGAATGGATAAGTTTAAATTATATTGAGATACAATGAATAGTATATGTAAGAAATGTGGAACTAAATGTATGTATAAGCCTGTTTGTTCTACATGTCATATGAAAATGACCAAAGGTATATTTAAACTAAATATTACAAATAAAACAATAGAAATGAATGAGGAAGATTTCACCTCATTAAATAATTATAATCATAGTTTAGATTTAGGTGAGGTTTATTTCTTTATTGGTCAAGTTGATGGTTGTACAGTTATAATGATACCTAATAATGGAACAGGTTGTGATGATATAAAAGATGAATGTACTGCTGATAGTAGGTCATTGAGTGAGGAAATAGAATGAAAGAAATAAATTTAATAGATGCATTAGTAGGTGATACTGTTATTATTGATATAGATATTAATCAAAACATTAGACAAGGTATGAGGCTTATAGTATTAGAAACTGATAGTGATTATGTTGATTATAGTGAAGATGATAGAGAAGAGCCTGATCTAATAAATTATTATAGAATAACTGAAAAAAATGAGAAAGGTATTGCTAGTTGGATAGATGAAACTGATTATGATAGAGTTACTTGTTTTACTGAGGTTAAGAAATGAATAAAACATTTAGAGGTAAGAAGTTTAGAAGAAATGGTTGGAAATTAGAATATGTTTAGTAAATGTATGAAATGTAATACTAATTGTCTTCATGATTATTGTCCCCCATGTAAAATGGTTATGAAACTATTAAATGTAGTGCCATTAACTACGTATGATGATGTTGCTGAGTCTATAGAAGGTTATTATGGTAGTGCCTCTTTTATTAAAGTAGATGAGGATTGTTCATTGTTATTAATAGCAATACCATTAGGTGATGATCCTTTAAGACATGTTAAATATAAATTATCTAAATTACATAAATCAGAACTTGATGATGAAGTTCAAGCAATATTAAATAAGATATAATTATCATAACTTTAATCGGTGGATTTAAATACCCCGTTCACGAAATAACCCCAGCGAAAAAACGAAATTCGTGATTTAATAAATAATAATGAAAAATAAATATATTGTAAATTTACATTGTCCAATATGTAATATTAGTCATGTAGATTTTGATAGAATTGTACATCATATATTAACTTATAGACCTAATGGTAGAACATTATGTGAAAATTGGAGAGATTTAAACGTAACATGAAATATAAAAAAATAGAATTAAATATGTTAAAAGCACAATGGTTAATAAATAAAATGTGTGTTAATAAGAATAAAGATAATGTAGATGAAATAGTTGATACATTAAAAGTATTATTAAAGGAGTTAAAATGAAAGTATGTGGAATACATTTAACATCAAAATATGTATTAGAAGTAATAAGAAATGCGTCAAATAGAAGTAGACGATTTCATTCTAAGGAATTAAACTAATGGTAAATTATCAATATGATAGCAGTTATGGTAGGATAAATAGAGATAAGCCTAGAGGTGCATTTGGCAAACCTGCTTCTCAATGTAGAATAGATATATCTAATGAAGTAAATGATTTAGGTGATATGTTACGTTATATTGGTATTAAATCTGTTATGATATCAGTAAGAGGAACTGTTAGTATGGGAACTACATTTAGATTAGATAAAATATATAGTTGGACAGATGAAGATAAATATAGAATTAATATTATATTGTTTAGAATGAATTATGAAGTTGCTAAAGAAGATAAGAAGTTCATATACTTAAAGAGAGGTGTATTCTGTTGACTAAAAAAGAACATAGATGTGAGAAATGTTGCCCTGATGATGAGTTATCAGAACAAGATTTAATAGATATTGAACAAGCAAAGAAAGATATTAAAGATGGTAAATATTATACTACTAAACAATTAAAAAAGAAATTAGGATTAAAATGAAAACAAGTAAAATAACTATAACTACTCATATATTTGATTTAGATGATATTAAGGAAGCATTTAATATTAAAGGTAGAGTTAATGATATGAGAATATATGGAAACCAAATTATTATAGAGGAATTACAATCATGAAGAACACATATAAAGCATTCACAGATATGCAAGAACAAATACAGGAAATGTTCCAAATGGGCATGACCATGTATTATAAGACTTGGGTACAACCGTTTTTTAAGGCATGGTGTAAGGATACAACATGATAGTACAAGGTCAAATGAGTGATGGTGGGTATTCACCCGTTGAAATCACCATAGTAGATGAGGTTGAAGAACATGAGTAATCCTGAATGGTTAGATACTATCTGCAAAGCATTAGATGAAGCAACAATACCACAATGTTATGGTCATCTTGCTGAGTTTAATAGTGATGGAGAGGTAGAATCTAAGTGTGCATTAGGTGTCATCTCATGTGAAACAGGTGTGAAATTAAATGAGGATAATGCTTGTTATACTCAGTTTGACGACATACTTGAAACTGCTGGTGTGCCTAAAGATAAAATATATGATGAAGATGGTGTAGGCATGGCTAGTTTTATATATCAAAGGAATGATAGAAGAATGTCATTTAAGGACATAGCCACAGCGTTACGAGATAGATATGGGGAGAAGAAAGCATGAGTAAGATGAGCCAAGAGAAATTTACTAAAGGTGGCGAGATAGTCTTACGATTCTTAGATGAGGGTAAAGCCAAAGGTAAAGACCTAAAGGCTAGTGATGCCTATGATTTATTAGAATCAAAAGGTTACAATGAAGATGAAATGTTAGAGGTTGTTACAGGTGTAATAGCATTTCTTAAACATATTCATGGTGATCATAGTATGTGTAATGATGGTTGTGACAAACATGGTGATAATTGTAAATGTGAGAAAGACGCAAGACCTAAAGAAGTTGTACCATATACTGATGATGAATTGGAGAAATACAGATAATGCCTAAATATATTATGATGAATAAAGAAATCATTGTGGCTAAAGACTTTAAAGACTTGAGAAGTAAAGTTAAAGCCAAACTAAAAGATGATTCATATCTAAGAAGTTTCATCAAAGGAGTAGGGGCATGAAAGAGAAACAAGAATGTAAGGTGTGTGGTCGTGATATGACACCTAATCAATGTTCAACACATAAGAACACAAAGATTGACTGTTATTATTGTCATTTGTTGAAAGAACACATTGAAGAATATAAACCTGAAGCAGATAAAACACCTACTTCAACTAAAAAGGAAAAGAAAGAAACCACATTTGCTGATGAACAAGCAAAGGTTGATGATGTTGTGAAGAAATCAAAACCTAAAATGGATAAGGTTAAGAAAGAATCACAAGATAGACCTCAATTAGAATCAGAAGATGAACACAAAGAATCAAAGAATGAGTTTGGATTCAGTAGGAATAAAGATGATGATAGGGGGTTGTATTCCTAATGGTTAGTTGGGCGTGTGAAAAGAGAGGTAATCTAATAAATCAGATATTTCCTAACACACCTGTCAATAATACCAATGAGATAGATAATCCTGATGGTTATATATTGAACACACCTGAACAGAAACAACAGGCTATTGACATCAGAAATAAAATATGGGAGGCTGTAAAGAATGGAAGAAAGTAATTATTCAACTGATGGTGAACAATATGATAGAGGTATGGCAGATGACAATCTTAGTGACATACAAAAGATGATATTACAAATACTATTTGATGCTGGTAAAGATAAAGATGGAAAACCTGTATGTATGACAGCAGATGAAATAGGTGATGAGGTGGAAAAAAGAATGGTGAGGAAGAATCATGAAAATTGATACAGATGATCCAATATATAGAGAGAAGTTAAAGGTAACTCTAGGCTTATCTTATGATCAGGGGGCATTAAGTATTATTGATTTAGTTATGGAACATAGTGCTAAAGGTATGCCCATTAAACAAATAATGGATGGTCTATTAGATTTGAGAAAACAGATTAAATCCAAAGATGATGTGAAAGAATTTGAGAGGAAATATAGATGAAAGATTATGAAGTAGCAAAATATGTTGCAAATGGATATTCTTCAAATATTGATCCTGATGAGATATTTGAGGATTTATTAAAGTTTGGTGTAAGTGAAAAACAATATGAACGAGTACATGATATATTACAGAAAACATGGGTAAAGACAGATATAATAAAAAAGGAGGATTATAATGAACAAAGATAAAGTAGTTGACTGTGCTAATGAGGTACAGAATCATATGTTCAGAGGCTTAGACTCAGATCAGTCTAGGGAAATACTTGAGAAATCATTTGACAAAGACACCATAATGATGGCTATGGAAATGATTAAACAAGCAAGAATACATGATGAAAGCCCTTATAAGCAGGTGTCAGAAGTCATCACTCGTTGCATGAGTAAGGTAGAGAAGCAAAAATTTGAAAACATAGAACAATTCTATGAAGTTGCTGAACGTGCCTACAAAGTGTTTATGAATGATGAAGAAGGTAGGGCTATACCTGTTGTCTTCATGTATATTGAGGGTAATACTAAATTGGGTGTATGTCCTATAACTGAGTGTGATCCTAACAAAAGTCCAATGGATTACCTAAAACAAGTAGTATATACTGCAAAACCAGATGCTTATTGTTTCTGTGCTGAGGCTAGTATGTCTAAAGATTTGGAAAAGAGTCAATATAAGTATGGTGACATACAAGATGATCCTGATTCAGTAGATGTAATGGTTATGACTGGAAATAGTAAGAGTGGTAATGATCCCTTCAATAAAGGATTTGAGTTGGTTGGTAAAGAAGGCAAACTGAAATTCAAAGAGATTGATGATTATGGTAATAATATGGAGAGTGAGAAAACACCATGATAGAACATGATATAGCAATCACAAGTATCATATTGTTGATGATATATTCTGATATAGCCATGCACTTTAGATTGAATGGAACTATCAAAGGTTATCTATCTAGTTGGAAGAAAGACCTAAAGAGGTTAGTGGCATGAAGATTAGAGATTTGAAAGAAATGATTAAGGATATTGAGTTCATTACTGAGGCAACTAAGAAATTAGAATACCATAAAGATAATGACCTTCCTGATGATAGAAAGAAATTCCATAGGGAAACATTACTACCTAAATTAGATAGTAGTATGAAAGGTATGAAAGATATAGTAGCAGAAATGTGTGTTAATCTACCTGAAGATATGGATTTACCTAATGATCCTGCATTAGATGCTATGGTTTCAACAACGAAAGATTATAAAGCAAAAGTAACTGAGTTGTTAAAAAGAGCAGATGGTCAAAAGAAAATGGAATATAGTGACAAGGAGTTAGAAGATTTAAGATGATCGAAACAGTCATATTTTGGTGGGCAATCGTTATAGTGATACTGAATATCATAGTAATACTATTACCTGATAGATTGTTATTACCGAAAGATCCAAAAGCATATAGATATCGAATTAGTGCGTTAGGTTCAATAATCTATTCGTCGTTAGTTCTGATGTATATATATGGAGTTCAAATTGAATTTTGATAAGGATTTCAACTCCGAATTTAGTAAGGTATATAATGATCACAACAGTTCAGGTGGAATACCTGATGAGTTTGTAGATGAATATTATGCCAAAACAAAACCAAAACATAGGTCTAGTGCTACACTAAGAATACTTGGTTGTAGTGATAGAGAATACCTATCATTCATTATAGGTGGTCTAGCAACACAAACAGATATGTCTGATAGTAGAAAGTCTAGAGCAATGCATAATGTAGCCAACAGACTAAATATTAGTCATGAAGAGGCTTCTAAGTTATTGAAAACCCTAATGGGAAATAGTAATCAACACGCTGAGGAATACTCTAAATGAGCGAATTTGTATGCCCTAAGAACAAGGATCACACCTTAAGATCAACCGATAACGACGACAGATTTGAGGAACTGACCTGTGTTTCTTGTGGTTCTAAAGTGTACAAACCAAAAGAGTATTCACAGAAGGTCGTCACTCCAACGCAGAGTGGTATTGAACTGATGCCTGAAACATATGAGATTGCACAAACTTGGCAACCTGATATTGTTGATGAAGAAGAATCATTCATTCAATACTGCAATGAAGCACAACAAAGATATTAGAGATCGGGAACTCTACTGAAAGACTCGTAACAACATTCACACTCGAGTGTGTCATATTAATGGTATGCCAAGAACAGAAGAGCCTCCAATACTAGTAAAGAGGGGATAGTGGCGAATTATCTTCTGTCTACCTTTACAATCATGCAACAAAATACAGTATGGGGACTATTACTAATAGTGTTCATATTGTGGAATGGATATGGTATAGCAAATAATTCACAAGCAGTAATTGGTGGTTATGCCTCTGATTTCACATATGGAATGTTAGTATTTGAGGTCATCATTGTTACTGCCCTGTTATATGTACTGTTAAAGTACTATGTACCAGAGTGGACAAGACCTAAATATAGTGGTTAGATAGTGAAAGAACGTAGATACGTCATCACGCCCACATTTTTTAATTATGAAAACTAAAATACACAAATACATAGAAATATCAGCAGATGAGATACTAGAGAAGTTTGACCTTAAGGGTAAGGCTGATGGGTTTAGTATGTCTACTGTTGGTAGAGATAATGAGAAGAAGACAGTTATTAGGTTTGATCTCCATGAATGATATAAATGAAATATTGAATAGTGGTAGTTGTTTCCCCTGCGAGAACAACGTACATACGTGTGATTTAGACGAAAATAACTGCTCATGTGTGAAGTGTAGGCGTAATGCTACGAAATGATAAAGAAGCCAAGATAAAGTGGCGTGATTTCTTTGGACAGTATCATGATGAGGGTGCTAATAATTGTATGATATGTGGTTTCCCCTGTTATCAAAGATGGGAAAAACGATATAATGGATATAGAGGATTTTGTACCCAATGTGGTAGTGATTGGGCTGAGAGTTGAGTAGAACATATAGACGTAAGGATATTAAATATCCAAAAGGTAAAGTACATGACGGTAAATGTTGGCGAGGTTGTGATGGTGGTCATTGTCCTTGGTGTATAGGTAATAGAACTAATAAGAAAATTAAAGAGATTAAACGTGCAAAGGATATATTAAATGGCTAATAGAATAGATAAAGAAACAGGTATTAAACTACCTAAAGGTGATAGCAAACGAGAATGGCGTAGATGGAAGAACGCAGGATCTAGTAGAGAACGTAACAACGAAAGATACATGCAACGAGTTAAAATCTTCGCAAAGAAGTTTGGACTATCAGAAACAGAAGCAGATGAGTTCAGTTTTACAGGCTGACTCTATTTTTACTTAATGAGAGAAGGACAAAGAATAAGAATATGCAAATCAGATGAGGGACAAATGCAACATTTTCCCATTGGTGAGAGAGGAACTATACTAGAATTTGCAATAGATAGGGACAAACATATTATTATGAGAATTAAATTCGACAACGGTGAAACACATACTATGGACAGTACCAACTTTAGATTCGAGGTGTATAGATGAGGTCTCACTCTGGTAACTACTATTCACTTAGAGCAGATGTATTAGTTAAGAATCCATTTACGTCAACATATAGATTAACTGAACCTCCTTGGGGTGATGATGACCATATATCTGTAACTTATAGACCTGCTGGTTGGAACAAGATGACTCAAATTAGAGTGAGATTTAAATCATTCTATTATCAAAATGGTAGAGATTCAACATATATTCCTCATATAGAAGTATTAGCAAGACAAGTTGATGAGAGAATGAAACTATTAGGTGAGAAGACTATCTATAAGTCAAGTATTAGAGCAATTAATAGAGCCTGTCCGTTTTGTAATCATAAAGGAATAGTAATGATTAACGGTGTATGGATTTGTGGTTGTGGATTTAATTATACACCAGATTCTTGTAAAGTGTTAATGGAAACAGATATACGTAGAGGTGTCAAGAATCCTATGGCTTTTCAAACATTAACACATAATGGGGATTCATTCGTGGTAATGGATAAATATGTATTATGATAGATATAGACACATGTGCATTTTGTGGTCATGATTATACAAGTAAAGGTATGGATATGGTATGTAAACAATGTGATTTATTATGGGATAACGCTATTAAAAAAAATGGTAACGAAGACATTTCGTTATCAGAATTAAGAAAAATGTATGAGGTATTACAATGAACAAATTAGTTCTAGAGAAAGGGTTGACGTTCAGGGTTGACAAGAGTTGCGATATTACTATGCGTAATATGCAAAAATTGATTAAACTCAGATACCGTCAAGCAATGTATGCATTTAGAGAGATGTTTTCACAGGCAACCTTAGAGGGTTGTGTATGTGCTTCTAAGTGTGTTACAGAAAGAGACAAGAAATTGGCTCAGGAGATGAGTTACTTGATATGAAAGCAGTAACAAAGAAGAAAGAATTGGAAAGTAGTATAGTATTAGAAGATCAAATACCAACTATACCAATCAAATATGACTTGTACACACCAAAACGATTTGGTAAGTATATAGCAATGGGTAACGAATTAGACCTATTGAAATGTGTCATGAAAGCAGGATTGCCTTTCTTAATGGAAGGAGAGAAAGGTATTGGAAAGACAATGGCAGTTGTTGAAGCCTGTGCAGAAGATGACGTACCCCTAGTATCATTCAGTTGTTCAACGGGAACGACAATGGGTGATATCATAGGTAGAGAACACCTACACAATGGTAACTCCGTGTTCAAACTAGGTGTATTACCAACTGCAATTAGAGTGGCAAACCACTTTGGTAAAGCAGTTCTCTATTTGGATGAGTTGAACGCACTTGATCCAGAGATACAAAAGATGTTAAACCCTGTCATAGACGACAGAAGAAGTTTGATAGTTAACAACGAACTATTCGAACTTGATGAGGGTGTCGAGTTCACTATCATTGCTACGCAGAATCCAAGTTACTATGCTGGGGTTAACCCATTGAACGAGGACTTGAGATCGAGATTCGTTGGCAAGGTAATTGAATACCCAACAACCAGACAGATTTCATCTGTAATTGATTGGACAGACATACCTAAAAGAGAAGTACAAGCACCATTGTTATCGTTAGCAGTTGATACGTTATCAATGAAGAAAGATGACAAGGTTGATTATGTCATCTCTGTAAGAGATATTGCACTCTTTACAAAGTGTTACAGGGCTTTCTTGAAAAACAAAGCCTTGAAGTCCAATGCATTAGAATATGCGATTGAATCTGCTATCTTAATCAAATATGCAGACGCTGAGGAGAGAGAAGTAATTAGAGCTAGGGCTCAAGATACGTTTGGAGTGAACGTATAGTAAGAGGAGGGATCATAATGGAGAAGGATGAAATAGCAGATAAAGAAAACCAACTATTTGGTGACGAAGAACTACACGACGTAATACCTGACGAGAATCAAATCGAAGCAGTAGATTACACACAAAACCCTGAAAAGATAGGATCAGTTAATTGGTTTAATGGTAGACCTGTTATTTCATTCCAATCCCTTTGTGATAAAACCAAATCAATCTTCACTCAGGTAAAAGGAATACCAATTACGGTGAGGGAAGCAGAAGATGAGAATTACATTTACAAATCAGGTGAGGAGTTTGTAATTAACATAGCAAAGAAACCTATTGCTGGAGTAACTAAATACACGGCATTTAACCACGAACTAGGACACTACGCATTTGATTCATTCAATGCACAGTTCCCAGAATACATAGATGATCAATTAAAGATGATCCCACAAGAACATCATGACAAAGCACTTGAATTATACAGAAGTGTATTCAATGTTATAGAGGATCAACGAATTGAATCCTTAATGGGTGATGTGTATCTTGGAATTGGTAAGAGATTTAGACAGATGAGAAAGCGTCTTGGCTCATTAAAATCTAAAACACATAAAACACCTAATCCACTAGACGCACTACATTGTGCAAGAGAGTATCGTGATGGTGCAATAGATAAAGACTTTAAGATGGCAAGTAATATCATGGAAGATATTGAGTTGAAAGACGGTGAGGCTTCTATATTGTTAGCCAAAGAATATATCGACAAAATATTGAATCCATGGATTATTCATCAGTTACAAAACTGTAAGAATCCATTTCCTGAGAGCAAAGCAAAACCTGTAAATGGTCAATTTAAGATTGATCCTAATGGTGATATCACTTGTAGTGCCAAACTAGATGGTGCATTCAAACAGGCTTTCAATGACAACAGGAGTTCTGACCATAGAGAGATTGACAACGAATTAACTGATGAACAACGCAAACAGATACAAGACGCACTTGACAAACAGAAAGAGGGTGAGTTAGCAGAAGCATTAGAGCAATCTGAGAAGAACGCAGAAGATAAGGTCGGTGAGATTAAAGACAAGATAGAGGAGAACGCAAGGAAACAAAAGAAATCATATATGCCTGATGTTAAAGGAATAGAACATGTAAATAGAACACCATGTGGTTGGAATAACGATCCAAGACCTAATACTAGAATATCACGGAATATCAACAAGATACTCAAACTATTACAATCTAGGAACAAACCAAAAATCAAAGATATTGGTGATGAGTTGTCAGTTCCTGCTGTTATTAGAAGAATGGCTAGAGGTTATGGTGATGTGATGATTAAGAAAGTGCCTCGACAGAAATTGGCTATTCTTGTATCAATAGACGCTTCAGGCTCTATGGATGGTAATCCTATTAGAAATGCAAGAGATATGATGGCTACTCTATACAAGTCAATTCAAGGCATAGAGGACATTCAGTTGAAAGCAGTAATATGGGCTGGGGGTGCAAGAGATTGTTTGGTATCAGAGGTTAATAGCCTTAGAGATTGTAAAACAATACATTGTAACGAATACTCAGGAGGTACACCTACTAGTTATGCAGTAGAGTATTCTGAGAGGGTTATTGAGAGTATGAAAGCCAAGAAGAAACTCATGATAGTTATTACTGATGGTTATCCTAATAGTGCTTATGATGGTAATCTTGATGCTATGCAGTTGGTTAGAAGGGAAGTTAATAGAGCCCGTTCCAAAGGTATTGGAACTCTCGGTCTAATGGTCGGGGGAAGTCGAGATATATATATGGATCAGATGTTCGGAAAAGATGGATATGTAACGGTTGACAACATGGAACAAGCCTCTAACTCGGTTATCAAGAAGTTTAAACAGGTTGTGTTAGCACAGGCAGGTGCACGATAGATGAATGAAATAAAACAATTCTTTCATTGTAAAGAATGTATAAAAAATTTACCTGCTGGATTGAGTCCTCAAATGTTTGTTCGTAATGAAACAGGTTTCACTAAATATGGATTTCAGGTATGGTGTCTTAGACATGATAAAGAAGTTATACATATAGATTTTAATGGACAAAAGGTGAGTTATAGATAATGGTTACAATGAACAAATATCAATACGGAACAAGAAAAAAGATTATCAAAGACATTCTTCGACTAGAAATAGAGGTGAGATTTATTCCCTTACATAGAGAAGGAGAAACCAAACTGAATACATGGAGTGATGAATATCTTGCTAGATATAGATGGGAATTACTCGAACTCAGAAGTAGGATAGGAGGTAATGATATTGGGGCTTGAGTTTGACCTAGCAGTAGAAATTGAAAAGACAATGTGTGTACCTCTAAGTGCTATTGCTGACCACTTTAGACGTGATAACTATAAGGTGTTAAGTGTTAGTATGGGTTATGAGGTTATTACTAGTGAAACTTCTAGGAATCCCCCTGAAGCATTTTACAAACAATACCCACAAGCACATTGTGTTAGAACTATTGGTCGTACACAAGCAATATGGGAAAATCAATCAAAACCTATTGGATTAAACATTAGACTAGCACCAATTAAAAAGGAGAAGAAAGATGAAACACCAGCATAGTTTTGTAAAGATAACTAAGACAAAGGAAAAATACTCATTGTGCGATCAATATAGGAGGATTAAAAATGGGGATTGAATGGTCAATGAGTGAGATTAAAACCCAAACTCTTATAGTTCCATTCGCTACAATGAATGACTATTATAGGAAACAAGGTTTTAGAGTAAATACTATAAGACTTGGGTATAAAGACTTGGGTATACATAACTATAGAAAAGTTGAAGATGATTTTTCTGATAAACTACAAGATAAATACCCTAATGCCCAAAGAGGTCTAAGAGTTGGTGATTCAAATAACTTTCATTATTATGATTTAGATACTGTTGACCATTTGGAAGTAGATTTAGTTAAATTGGAAGATAATAATGAAAAGGATAATCTGTAAAGGAACATATAGTGTAACAGGTAAGCACGAATGTGTTGAACGTTTCTCACATATAGGTGAGTTTGGTGATAAAGAATTAGTAGAACACCAAGACCTAGAGAAGTCTAGAGATACTAAGAAACAATGGTGGACAGGTTTTGATACTGATAAGAAGTTCGACAATATTAAAGAGAAGATAAAGGATATTAAAAATGACTGATATAGACCGATTATTAGAGTTAGAAGATATGAGTCATGAAGGATTAACAAAAAAAGAAGATAAAGAATACAATACACTAAAGAGTAAGATAGAACAGGATTTGAAATATTGGCAAAAATACAAAGATGAAACTAGGGAAGTAGAACATATTATTACTAAGAGAAATTTGGAATTATCTCATGTTAAACGTAAAATAAAAGAACTAGAACAACAAGTTAAAACAGGTCAACAATTATGTAAAACATATGAAGATACAATAGAAGAACGAAATGAAGAATATAAATCCATATTAAAAGAATTCTTTACATTAGAGTTAGAAGAAAAGAATGATGAAATTAAACGACTCAAAGAGGAAATAAAAAGAGAAAGGCAAGGGTGGGCAAAATATAGACATCTAAAACAAAAACTAGAGAAGATAGAGTCTAAACTTAAAGAGATTGATAGTGAAGAAGGACATGATGTTATGTTTTGTTCAGTTGAATGGATAGAAGAAATACTACGAGGTAAAGAGGAATGACTAAGAGATTAAAGAGTAAACATGGGTGGAAATATAGAGATGGGGTTTGTCATTTTTGTGATAAAGTAATGCCATTCAAAAAAGGATATTATCATCAAGAATGTTTTAAGGAGTGGTTTAATGACTAAA
>Ga0256397_1000011_pt1 | contig 18140 bp, 41 predicted proteins | sample KryLIviralmetaG_2_FD_191189 | JGI IMG/M metagenome (GOLD analysis project Ga0256397, IMG submission 191189) | Seawater viral communities from deep brine pools at the bottom of the Mediterranean Sea - Kryos LI F3 | ecosystem: Environmental > Aquatic > Marine > Bathypelagic | place: Mediterranean...
CTCCTGTTATAGATTCTATGACTACTGGGTGATACACCACATCGCCAATTTCATACCTACGATAATCTGTCCATGGGTTTGCGACCGCTTGGAAGTTTCTATCAACTTCCTCGTTAAACAATTCTCTTTTAATCTCGGTCCTAAAAAGAATGTATTCTTTAAGATTGAATGCCATCTAACTTGATGTTTTTTTATTTATTTTTATTCTTCTCACTTATTCAGGAGGCTTTTTTTCTATCCTAGCATTAGAGTATGGAAACTGTGAAACTGTAGTTGAACTCGTAAAGGCTTCTCTGAGTGATTTAATGTACCATGTGTTTTCTGACCAACCTGGTTCTGCGTAACATGGGGAATAGATACCTGTAACATAGATGAATTTTAGTTCTGTGTAAAAAGCCAAGTATTCACTAACAGTCTTGTCAATAAAATCATGTTGCCTATCTTTAAACACCTGTCTCTGTCTGTTCCTTTGAAGATCAAAACCAGAGCCAGGTACTAATGTATAGTTGCCTATTACATCTATTGCCTTGTAGTTTGTATCGAAGTTATAGATATCACTTGTCGATCTAAAAAAGGTTATACCTCCTAAATCTCCAATAAAGCAATTATTAATTGGTACATAGTGTTCGTTCCAATAAGCTTCCATTGCTGCAATATTTGTATAGTCATAATACTCATGTCTCACTCTATCGAAAAAGTCAATCTTAATCTCGGTAGAATAAATCCTGTTCTTATGTAAATACTTGAAAAAATCTAGAGCCAATTTAAAACTCAGTGCTTCTATAATCAAGAGTGTCTATTATTTTTTTATATATTTCACGCTTGAATGCTAGGATAGTGTTTTAGAAGATCTTTGAAATTACCTGCTGTAATTCCACATTCTTGGAAGATTTTAAGGTGGTCTGTCTCTCTATACTCTTCGATCCAATAAACATGTTTGAATCCGGCATTGATTAGAATTTTGGTACACATTTTACATGGAGATAGTGTTAAGATAATGATGTACCTTTCAGGATCATTTTCTTTAAACTTTGCTATCATATTCATCTCAGCGTGGATGAATCCACTTTCACCAGGAGTTAAACTGTCTTCCTCAGTACCAGTGTTCTCATTAATATCAGCACCTGAATAAGATCCATTGTAACCAAAACTAGCTATCTTACTAAAATCTTTTTTGAGTGCCATGCATGCAACCTTTAAAGTAGAAGCTACCGAAAGATCACTAATGTTCAATAAAATTTTCTTTGCTACATTTACCTTTAATTGAAGGCGTCGAATTTTGGGATCCATTTTTGTTTAATTAACTTGGTTCGCATTTTAATGTTAGGGTCTTCTTTTGCTATAGAATCTGCAATCCTTATGTTTTCAGCATCATCATCAAAGAATTGGAAATTTGTGAATCCCATTTTAATGAATTTCATAAATGCTTCTTTCTTTTTTTCAGCGGTCGTTCCGCTAAAGTTTTCTGAAGGATCATTAATAGCAAAAATGTATTTAGGGTTGATGTCTATTCCGTGTTGAGATAAAAATTCTTCAATAGTTGCACTGTCGTCTCGAGCAGTTATGATTCCTACAGGTTTTCCTCTTTTGATAGTCCTTCGTAGAATGTCAAAGACCCAATCTATTATTTTTCCTGCCTTAAGTATTTCTACATCTCTAAAATCTGAAAAGTCTAAGAAGTGGTCTGGGTCAGCTTCATAAGTATTAAATTCTTGGGGTGTAAGCTCTATGACCTTTCGGCCCTTATGATCAAATACTCTAATCTTAGATCCTGTGACTACTAAAGTATCGTCCAAGTCGAATATGTTGATAGATTTTCCCATATTATTATTTATTCACCAAGCTCATCCTCTAACCTCTCTAAGAGTTGGACCACCTTGGCACACATCTCATAATTCTCTACTTCTTCAAAATATACTAAAGAACTCTCTAGGTTATCAGGCCAAACTTCTCTAGGTGAACCAAAGCAAAACTTCTCTTCATTTAAGTAAGCTAAAATAATGTAGTCTTTGTCTTCAACCACTCCATCTAAGATGGCCTTAATACCGTAATACAATCTTCTTTGGATGATATATTCTATATCGCCAAAGGCATCTTTAAACTCAGAACGAGTATCAAATTTCAGTGTGGGTATGTGGCTCTCACTGTATAAATCTTCCTTTCTCATTAATATATTCTAATTTATGACAGCATTGGTCACCGTAGAAGGGAGACAGCATACTGTTAGTATTATGTATTATATGTTATTGAATTATTAATATAATTAAATATAATCAATTTAATTGGGATAAAAAAATCTAGCACCAACTTTTTTCAACAAGTTAAAAGATGTTGTTCACAATGTTCTTCCATTTTCATAAACAAATTTAATCACTGGAAAGCGGAGGCTAAATCCACCTGATTGGTTTTGCGTTTCCTCGAAATATTGAATGTTCACAGTCTTTCCAAGAATGTCTTTTGGGTTAGAGCGATAGTGTTCCCTTTCCTCTTTGGAAAATCCGGATCCTACACTCACCAAGCAGCCTTTGTGTTCGATGATTATGTTTCTTAGAACTTCTTTCTCTACTTCAAATCCATTTTCAACCCATCTCATTGGTCCCATTTGCACGTCTTTGACAATGTACTCATCATCATGGAATTTTTTCACCTTTAGTAGATTCCATCCCCTCTTACCTTCATAGTCAGAATTCTTTCTTATCATGATTCCTTCGAATCCTTGGTCTTCAGCATCTTTTACCATTTCTGCGAATCTGTCTTCAGTCTTTACAATCTCCTGGTCAATTATCTCGATGAATTTTTTTGTTCCTATGATTCTCTTTGCGAAGTTCAGTCGATTAGAAAGAGGATTATCATTTCCTTTAGCCTCATCGAATTCATTCAGTGTTAGGCAGTCAAAAACGAGGTACTTTGGATTCTCTATTGTATGTTCCTTTCTTCGGATTTGTTTCATAATGCCTTGGAAGTCTTCTTTACCGTTTTCATCCACCAGACAGATCTCTCCGTCCAAGACAAAGTTTCCACTTAATTCTTTCACCTCTTCGAGGATTTTCCCTAAGGTTTCAATTTCTTTGCCGTTCCTTGAAAAGGCCGTTACATCTTTTCCTTCTTTTCTGATGAGGCATCGGATTCCGTCCAATTTTCTGGATCCGAACCACTCTTCATTTTCGAGGTCCACTCTTTTGGGTGAATAGTTGTTTGCGAGAGCCACCTTAAATGTAGGTATGCACCCTGGAATTACTTTGTTGATTGATCTTCCGTTAGCCCGGATCTTAAGGTCTCTATCAATGATTCTGTGGATGAGGTCCTCATATTTGGAAGGAAGGTTGTTAATGAAGCCGTTCACATATGCGATTGCGGTGTGTCCGGTTATTGTTCTTTTCTCCAATGCATCCAAGAGGTAGAATAGGTCGATGTAACCGTCCTTTTGGAGGTCTGAATGTTTTTTCAACACCCTTACATGCACACCGTACTTTTTGTACCAATTGTAAGTGTATTTGAGCACCCTCACAATGAAGGCATCATCAGAGTATTTTTTGAGGATTCCGAGCTTTACCTTGTTTGAAGATGTTCCTTCCATTTCGGTAATGAACTCTTGTAGTCTGTCTAATTTGTTTGTGAATGAAGTCATAATGTTTATTTTTTCCGTTTAATTAATATAATTAAATATAATCAATTTAATTGGGAAAAAAAAATCTATCACACACTTTTTTCAAAAAGTTGTTAACAATCACTTAGGGGTCGGATCATTAGGAGGTTTGTTCTTACCAATGTCCGCTAAATCCTTCCAAAACGTGGAAGGCGTGGTTTTCTTTTTATCATTATTACCTGCATTAAGGTAAATGTAAAATAATCTCCACCTTACGATTAAAGCTAATAGGACAAATGTACCAAGCCAGTGCCAAAAACTACTAAAGATAAATTCTAATATTTCTTTCATAATCAAATGTTATTTATAGAATGACGTTAACAAAAATACAATTCTTTAGAGTTGTGTATGTAAGTTAACAAATTATTTAATTATTATATTGAGTGAAGTGAAAAAGTTTCATTTATATCATCTTTAAAAGTTTTTGAAGCTGAGAACACTTTTCAAATTCTTCTTTGCGTTCAAAATAAGTAATAAGTTTGGATAAGCCTTCAAATTTGAGGTGTGCTTCAGCAGTATTATTTAAAACCTCATCCGGGCTGGCAATTAAAGCAGCATAACACAACCTAAAGTATCTATCCCTTGATGACTTTTCTAAATCATCTAAAAATTTCTTAGCACCTTCTAAGTTTTCAAAACTGAAATCTTCATTCATTACACCTTTTCTTTTTTTATCTATTCTTTGACTCTTTAAGTTTTTCAAATAATGCTAATTCTTTCTGTGTAAGATTTGTAGGGATGTCTACAATTACACTAATTAAAAGATCACTAAACATTCCTTCTCTTTTCCACAAAGGATATCCTTTATTTCTTATCCTAAGTGTTTTACCATTCTGAGTTCCTTTAGGTATCTTGTAATTTAAAGTCCTATCAAATATTTGAATCTTTTTAGTGCTTCCTAGTATAGCATCATAGAGATCAATGTGTATCACAGTATGTAATCCCTGTTCATCTAGCAAAAATGTGGTATGGGGGGCTATTTTTATTATCACTATGAGGTCTCCATTCTTATCCTCTGTGTGTCCCTTTTGACCTTCTCCCTTGATACGTAAATGCTGACCTGGTCGTACTCCTTTGGGTATTTTAACATTAAACGTTTTCACTCCCATCATCATCTTTCTCTCAACACCGTAATAAGCTTCTTGTAATGTTAACTGCATTATGGTCTGTACATCTCTACCTCTTCCACTGTTTCCCCAACCGTATCTCTGGTTGAACATCTCTCCAAAATTTTGATTCCGCAACATTTCCTCAAACATATCCATGCCACCTTGAGTCCATCCAGTACTGCCCGCCCCACTAAATGGATTTTGTTGCTGTTGGTATTGTACCTTCTTCTTAGGGTTACTAAGAATTTCATAAGCTGAATTTACCTCTTTGAATTTTTCTTCAGCAGCTGAATCGTCTGGGTTTTTATCAGGATGATATTTAATGGCTAACTTTTTGTATGCCTTTTTCAAGTCCGCATCAGAAGCATCGGTAGGTACACCTAATATGTCATATAACTTTTTCACTTAAGTAATGTTTGTATTCCGATGATGAAACAGGCTAATATTAGGCAGATGAGATTTTTAACAGAAGGTAATTCTCCCATTAATAACCACGTCATTACAAAGAACACTATGATGCCTCCGCTAAAGCCCATAAGTCTTAAGGACCAAAGAGAACCGTCAAAAGCTAAATAAGCAAACTTTTGATAATTTATAAAGAGCCATGCTACAGGAACCGCGAAGAGTAGGACTACCCAACCCTCATGTTCTTTGAACCATTCCCACTTGAATTGTCCGTTGAGCTGAATCCAGGTAATGATGTGAGCTACAAACAGAAAGATGGCAGCTATCAATAGGTTATTCATCGTCTTCAGTCTTTAAGTAATACTTATACCCTTCTCGTTCTATCATATCTATGTGGTGATCAAGATCCTTGGCTATTATCCAAACACCCTTTTTGATGTCAGGCTTCACACACCCGTTTTCACGCACATCATAGACTTTATTCATGAACCACTGTTCATTATTGTCTTCCCACCAGAAATATATCTTTTGCCACGATCGAGGTTTTCTTAAATAACAAGTTTTACCTTCATTTAGAGTTTTCATAAACTCTTTCCTATCTTTCAGTTCCAGATCCTTCATTTAATTTATCTTTCAATTCTATCCGTTTAAGTTTTTCATCCAATCTCCACTTCTTCTCTTCTCTTTCATTTAGAGATTGAAGTTGATTAGCAATTTTTTCTAATACAGATGTCAGTCTCGGTATGTCGGCTTCATAAAATTTATGGCCCATACGCGTCTTAAAAAATTCAGGCATAGTTTTCTTTTATTTTTATACACAACAAAAGTTGGTTTGTTTCTAAAATATATAAACAAATAATACATAAGACATGGATAAGTTGACAAACTTCGACAAATATGTAAAAGAAAACGAAGGCCTTGTTGCTGTAGGGTTCGGAACCCCTATGACTTCTGCCACCTGGTCCACTGCAGGACTTAGAGGCGGCAGTACAGGTTATACTTTTACACCTATAGCAGGTAGAGTTAAAGATCTAGCAATGGGAATAGCCCAACAGGGATTAGATTATGAGGGTAACGAAAACCCGAACCACTCTGGTACACAATACATTAAAGAAGCTAAACAACACGTAGGAGATGCTATAGACGAATCTTACGGATCAATGTCTGCTACAGAAAGTGAAGCTATAACGGAAGAATATGTGGAGATCATTAATATTGATGATGCTCTAGAAGACATGTTAACTGGATGGGACAATTGGAAAAACGGTCCTCTTACAGAACCTTCAGATATAAAACCAGCTGCAAAGGAATTCAAAGCTTACATCACTGGCTGGCTTAATAAAAACATCAAGTAAATGAGGCTCCCAAATTTTAATATTTTTGAGGCTGAAGTCAAAGAAGATTCAGCCGCATACAATCCAGGTGAGCATGCTGCTCAGTTAGCTAGGCGAAAGAAACAAGACACTGAACGATACAAAGCGGCTCAAGAGAGAGGTGATAATTATGCTATCAAATTATATGAATTAAGATTAAAACTTGATGACATAGACATGGAGAAAATGAAAGTCAGAGCTGCAATACAAAAGCTTAAACAACAATTTAAAAAGATATAATGGCACAGATAATGAATAAAGACTTAGAAGCAATCCGTCACTTTGCAGGTACGGTTAGTGATTTCAAAAACTTTTTTGATCAAAAGGCAGCGGAGACTGCTAAGAAGGATGAGGCTGAAACTAATGCTTATGGGACTCCACAATACCAAGGCTTTAATGATGTACATCCAACAAGGGGTGCTAATGCCAGTCCTCACTGGGAAGAGTCAGTTAATTTGGAAGAAAAGAAAGATGAGAATCCCTTTAAGAAAGGGAATAAGATCACAGTCACAAATGTTGGTGGACCAGATGGTAAAAGGTTTAACGGAAAGAAGGGAATTGTAAATCACACCCAAGGTGATTATGTTTCTGTTAAGTTAAAGGGCTTCAGATCTTCAGACATTGAATTTCACAAAGGAGAACTTGATTTAGACGAATCGGTTAATGAAGCTAAAGAAGTAGAGGTTACACAAGAGATGTGGGACAAGGAGTGGAAGATAAGAAAAACTTTTGGCAAGGAATACGAAGAACACTTCGCTAAGAGGATGGAAGCTGCAATGTCTAAAGCTAAGAACGAAGAGATGGCAGAAAACTGGGCCTTCATAAACTGGAAACAACTTCCAGGTAAAGCCAAAGGAATGACCATAAAGGAATCTCTTAATGAAGCTGTTTATGTTCCTAGTAACATTGAAGAATTTGCTAAAAGAAGAGGCGCATTACCTTTAGTAAAGAAAATTGCAAGATGGGCAGAGAAAAACGGTAAACAAATCGTAGGAGGAACCAGTATCGACAATGTTAAAGATATGGAATTAATTGAATCTAGTTCAGCCTCCACCAAGGTAGATCGCTTACCTCTATTCGAAGATTTTCAGGGGTAACATATTCAAACCTTATATCTCCCCAAGTAGTTGTTGTAGTCCAATTCATCATAATGTAATTCTATTTTTTTCCAATAATTTAATGTTGATTTTCTTTTAGGACCTCTGGGTCCACCGTTCCATGAACGTGCAATAACTTCTAATGTACTTTCCGAATGTCTATAATTGTACCACACTCTAAACATTTCTATTGATTTTTTTCTGGACCACCTTTCATTAAGGGTGTATCTTTTTTCATTTCCCAGTTTTCTTAAGAACCTATTAACCTCCTTGACCATAATAGGTCTTATTTGCAAACACCCAACAGCATTTTCTTTTTCACAGAATGAAGAATCATTTCCTCTACTTTCCACATGGATCATTGAATGCATCAAACGTTTCACGGAATCTAAAGTAGAATACATTGCATCATCTTTAATAGTCATATGCTCGTCTTCTAAACAAATAACTTTTTGATCAACTATAGTCGGTGAAGGGTTAAGACTTAATGCAAAGAGGATTAATAGAATAATGGAAAACATTACTTTCATAAACTTATCTCTTATACTCATAATATAACTTTCGGACTGCTGCTCCAAGATCAGCATCATTAGATAAAGTTTTGATTAGATTATATACTTCAAGTCCACATTCTCGTGTAAATATAGGTGCATCACTATCCACCCAAACATCTAGTACTGCTGGATTTGACCAAGCTGATTTCATATATGCTTTAGGATTTTTAATTTTATCATATATACAGATTATGGCTTTATCACCAGGACCCTTTTTTCTTACAATAACAGTTTCGCCACCAGGCTTTAAACTTAATTCATTAGATCTAAATTCATCTTTCACTTTAAATTCTTTCATGTCTATATTCTTTTAACGAGCCATTGACGGAGCCATAGTTCTTGTTTTGGCTTTCCTGGCTTTATGCTGTCCTTTTGTTCCACAATTACTTTGAGTCGGAGCACAAGACGATAATGCTATCAATACTACTGAAAACCATATCAATGTTGTGATAATAGTTATTTTTTTATTTTTCATTTCTTTTTTCATTTCTATTCTAATTAATGATTAATCTGCAACACTAAAACTGTTATTCAAGTCATAGTCCTGATGAATTCCATAGTCAGCTTTTAGTTACCGGATATTGCAGCTACGAAGCCTGTTAATGTAAGTGTTATTCCACAAACTATTGCAGACGCTCTAGGTCCTTGTCTATGAAATGGCTTTTCTACCCATACTCCATTATTGTAAAATCGTTCCGGCCGTGTAGCAAATCCACCGACCGTAATAGATACACCACCTAGTGACATTAGTAATCCATATTTACCCTTGCCAGTTGACTTATACTGTGCTTGGGTTGTATTACATAATCCTACTATTGCAAGACTTATGATTATGATCTTTATTGTTTTCATGAAAATGCATTTTTAGAGTTGTTATGTAAGTTAACAAATTATTTAATTATTATATTGAGTGAAGTGAAAAAAGTTTCATTTTCATTTTTAATGCTATATGTTGTACAAGAAGATGCAACTCCTTAGAGTTGTGTTAGCTCACTATACTTCTTATTCACAATTTGTTTCACGAGTTAGTGGGTTGAGAAATCCGCAAGGATCTATCCTATATCCACTTTGTAAAACTTCATAGTGAAGGTGAGAGCCTGTAGACCGACCTGATGATCCTACTCTTCCAATAGGTTCTCCTACATGGATAGAATCTCCAGCTGATACAAAGATTTTAGATAGGTGGGCATATAGGGAACGAAACTCATCTGCGTGTTGTAGGACCACACACCTACCGTATCCCATGTTCCAACTTGCCATAATGACCCTCCCGTTTCCTGTAGCATAAACGGTATCTTTGTAAGATCCTTTCATGTCCAATCCTTTGTGGAATTTACCCCTCTTAGTAATAGGATCTCTCCGCCACCCAAAACCATCATCAATGATTACAGTCTTAAGAGGAGTTTTCACTGGGAGATTGTCAAACACTTCACAGAGGTCAGCTTGTATGCTATCATAAGTGTCTATAACTAACAAAAGAGAATCATTAAGATTCTCTCTATCGTTGATTTCTTGTGTAAGTGATTTATTATAGACCGTTTGGTAACCTATCACGCACAGTAATATGACTAGGATAACCGCTAGGATGCGTTCCACGCTGACTTAGCTTTTATCTCCGTCTACTATCTCTAGCTCTTGTTGAGCCTTAGTAAAAAGATTGGGTTTCTTGTGAGATACATTACCTGCGAATGCAAGCATTCCGTTAGCTTCAGACTTATCGTCCTTAGTAGCTTTGTACAAATCTTTGGCTAATTTCTTAGGATCTCCACCGTAAACATCTGTTACAGTTTTTCCGTCAGGAATATCTAACATCTTTGTCATCTTACCCTTTTTGACTTTAACATCTTGGACCCATTTTTCTTCTGTGACAGGAATAGGAGTTATGAATTGTGCAAATGATTGTATGTTCATAAGTGTGGATTTGTTTTTTTATATATTCACCTCTTGTACACTTTCACGAGTCTGAGAAACCAACCTTTTTACGTAAGAATTTACAAGGGCTCTAACCCTTTCGTCAAACTGTCGTTGGTCCATCGGTGTAACACTTGGGTGGCACCAGTTTCCGGATTGTTCAAATTCTTTTTTAGAATCTTCTTTCTCTTGAATGAGATCAGAGATCTCTTGTAGTAATTGCTTCATTGTCTTAATTTTAAAAGTTACCGGGAGCCACTTGGAAACAAGGTATCCCATTTTTTCTCCACATATCGACGACTTTGTTTCTGTCATCATATACACAGCTTATCCTATTCTTTTGATCTCCAGGAAATATATCATCCAACCAGTGTTGTTTCAATTGATCGTCCGGCATATAAGCCCAGTCTTTAGAAGTTGGTCGCATTTTCAAAACATCGAAAGGAACTTCGTTGTCGTTTAACCATTGCCTAGTAGCATCTTTAGTAGCTTTGCTCCTCCCAGAAAATATGATCACTTTAAAACCAGCTTTGTTGGCAAGTTGAGCAGCATTGATCACCGGGTGGTTAGGTTGATCCAAACTTATGTTGGCTGGATCAAAGAAAGTTTTCCAGTTCATTTTGCCATTGTCTTGGTGAGATATGTTCCTCCTAGCAGTTATGTCAGCTAAGGTTCCGTCTAAGTCAAATATTATTGTATCTTTTGTCATGTTTGTTTATTTAAGAAGTTTTTGTAACATGGTAATCGGCACAGTGAAGCGGTTGAAAGTGTTACCTTCTTCGACCACATCGGCTCTTTTGATTTTCATTTTGCGAACTATGAGGACCTTTCCGTCTGTCTTCGGATGATCGATAGTAACTCTATCACCCTCTTGGATAGTAACCTTGAGTTGGTTCCTAAGAACCTTTGTCCTACGATTGAGTTCTCTTGTAATTTGATTTCTAAGACTGCGAAGGTCTTCTGTGTTTTGAAGTTCAATGTTAAAGTTGTTCATTATGCGTTTGTTTTAGTGTTCAATGCTTCCCACTTTACAAAATACTCCACTAAAGAAAATGGGAAAATCTGAAGTGCTTTCAGTTTACCGTGCTCCTTGATGTAGGAATAAATGTGGTATCTGGTAGCCCATGCTTCGATTTGAAATTCCTGTGTGTATTTGTCAGTTTGTAACATTGATTGTTTATTGAATTATTAATATAATTAAATATAATCAATTTAATTGAGAATAAAAAATCTAGACACAACTTTTTTAAAAAACTTTAAAAGTTGTTAATAATTCACAACCATTGATGTGGTCTTTCGGAAATGAGGATTCTTTTGAGGATGGCCGTACCATCGGAACTTTTACCTTTAGTGAATATGTGTTCTGTTTTGACCGTTCGGTCTTGGGTATAGGTACTTCTAGTGCCCAGGTATAAACCTAGATCATCATAGTATTCACCTTCTGAATAAGCTGTTTCATTAATTGTGTAAGTCATAATTTATTATTTTAGTGTTATTAGAATTTTGTTTACAATTATCGAAGTGGTATATATTCATACCTTAATTAGAAAAATGTTAAACTGCTATCGGAACGTTCCGCCAGTTGGGGTCTGCTTCATAATTTAAAATTTCAAAGTCCTCGTACTTATAGCTGAAAATATTGTCTGCTTTTCTAAGCTTTAACTGAGGTGCTTTTCTGTTAGTGTTTCGGGTTAATTGTTCTTTTACGTATGTATAGTGATTGTTGTAAATATGTGTATCTCCAAGGTTGCCAATTAATTCTCCAGGCTTCATATTAACCTGTTGGGCAAACATGTGAAGTAGTAATGCATAAGATGCAATATTGAAAGGTAAGCCAAGGAAAGTGTCTACAGATCGTTGGTTCCACATAAGAGATATCTCTCGAGTAGGTATCCTTAAGGCATTCATTTTTTTGTGAGTCAGCTCAGGTATTGTCTCTTCATAAAAAGCTGAACAATAATTGAATCTTTCGGTGAAGGTAAGTTCTCTTGTGTAGAGTTGGAAGCCGTAGTGACATGGTGGTAATTTCATGTCCTTTAAGTCACCTACATTCCAAGCGGAAACTAAAATACGTCGGGAGTTCGGATCGGTTCGTAATAAGTTTAAAGCTGTCTGTATTTGATTATGACAATATCCGTACTTTGTCATTAAACCGTCTCCCCATGCTACCCATTGCTTTCCATAGATAGGACCAAGTTCACCTTCAGAATCAGCCCATTCATTCCAGATAGTCACACCATTATTCTGGAGATATTCCACATTGGTGTCTCCCTTGAGAAACCAGAGGAGCTCGTGAATGATCGATTTTGTGTGTATCTTTTTCGTGGTAAGTAAAGGGAATCCTTCACCCATATTGAACCGGACTTGTTGACCGAAGGTAGACTTCGTTCCGGTTCTAGTCCTATCTGCTTTCGATAAACCTTCCGACAAAATAGTTTGTAACAAACGGTGATATGTCTTATCGGCTTGTGCCATAATTTATTCTTCCTTTCCCTCAAAAGTTTTTCCTATTGTATGAATGATAGCAGTGACTAAAATAATAGGAAAGACTACTACGGTAGCTAACATAGTACCTAATATGTATGTAAATGCCCATACGGCCTTTCCTATCTTTTTCATTCTTCGTTGTTTAATTCTTTTTCAATGTCCTCATTGAAAGGTCTTCCGTTTTTAGCATCGTTATATCCATCATAGAATCCTTTAAGAAATGGATATGCTAATTGAACACACATTGTGTAGATAAGTAAGAGTAATAATATAAGTTCAAGGTTTTTCATAATCATTAATTTCTTGGGGTGGTGGTTGATAAATGCCATTCCAATATGTGTAAGACTGCTGTCTATTACAACTACTAAGGCAGCTCATTATTATTCCTACTAAGAGCAGACCAATCATAAAGGCAGATATGCCAATGATGATAGTGTTTCCCGCGCGTATGTAATTTCGGTAGCTCATCTAGCAAATTTTTTCTATAAAGTTTTTAATCATTACATTCTTTGTACCTTCATTACATTCAGGATGGAACTGAGTACAAAAATATTTATTCCCTTTCTCTATTGCAGCTATTGGGCAATGTTCAGTTTGAGCAGTTAAGGTCCATCCAGGTGGAACTTTCTCTAACATATTTTCGTGATAGTGATAGACAACCCCACATGTTTGATCAAACCCTTCCCATAAAACACTGTCCTCAGTTATCTCCAATTCATATTCACCCTTTTCACCAAGCCCTTTATTACAAGGTATTACGTTTACACCCTTCTTATGTCCTATGAGTTGCATTCCATAACATATAGCTAATGTAGGTAAATTAGGAAGCTTAACAAAAGGTAAATTAGGAAATGCATCTTCTCCAATGTTTCTCATACTTCCGGAGATAATTAACCCATCATATTCTTTTGATATTTCTTCAAAGGATCCCTGGTCAATTTTGCTGTAGTGTTTGGCTGTAACATAATAGCCCAGATCGCCAACAGCCGCAATGAGTTTGTGTGTGTGATGGCTTCCCATGTCGATGACGAAGATGTATTTGTGTTCACTTATCACGCCCTTTCCTTTTATTATTATGAAAGACCAACCCTACATGTGGATTAGGGTGGATCATTACAAAACTTAGACTGTCATCTATCATTAATACTAATTTATTTTTGTGAATGATGTGTTCATAAACATACCTATACACTGTTCCCACAGTATCTCTCATACTGCTTATTGTTCCGGTTCGTTTGTAAATGCGATAGTCAGTATCATCAAACAATCCTTGGCTTGGCGCAGAAACTAAACCTAATATCTTATCATCAGTACAGGAAACTATTAAAATGCTATCATTAATGAAAGCAGTAGAAGCGATAACATTAAATCTTTCTATGGCCTTTCCTTCTGGAGAAACGAGATCCATATATTGCCACACTGATTTGACTTGACCTACTGCCACAGTAAAGACCATGCACAGTATAAAAATTAAGTTAAGTTTTCTCATCTTGTTTTGTTTCACCTGCCTTCTCTTGTCCTAGCTTACACAGGTACCTATAAAAATTCCAAAAGGGAAGTCCCATATACAGGACCACTATTGTGATCATATAATAGAATATCATGAATGTACTTTTTATGCCTCCTAATAAAGTTCTCATCTTACATGCAATCCCATTCGTTTAAAGCTGTATACATACAGTCAAATGCGGTCATATCTGGATTTTTTCGTGCTATTTTGATTGCCGTCAATATCACCTCTATGTCTAGGCCGAATTGTTTAGCCTGTATGAGGCAGTTATTAATTCCTGATAGCTCATCATCAGAATAGACGATGTGTCTTTTGATTCCAGGTGTCTCTATTCTTTCATTTCCGTAATCACCGGGTTTCCTAGAACGAATTTCTCCTGTGTCTGGATTCCTTTCATATATTCTTTCTTCTTTCATGTTAGTATCGAATTTCCCCTTTGAATAAATATCTAAATGGGTTAGTTATTAAATTGCAAAATCTCTTAAAGAAACTTTGTCCTGATTTCATCTCCATACCGTTAAGAACTTTAAAGGGTCCCTTCGGCGTGTATCTTTTTTTATATGTCATTTTCTTTATTTTTACGACGTTCGTTGTATACGGCTTTCTTTTTTTGCTTTCTCTTCTTTACCGACTTTTTAACGAAGTGCATTCTTTCTCTCAGTTCTTTTGATACTTGTGTCTGAATAAACTTACGCTTAAACCGTTTAAGCACTTTATCTATACTCTCCTTCTCTCCTATTTTTATTCTTAGCACTTTTATCTTTTTTTATTTCTTCTTTTAGATGACAAGAAAGGTGAAGGTCATGAGATACTAAATAATCTCCATCATAACCAGCTGTAGTCTTTCCACACTTTGTACACACCCACAGTTTCTCATCTTGTTTTTCTATGTATGCTTCCATTTGAATTTATTTATTATTATACATCAGAACTCTTCTTTGTTTAACTGCCGAGCCTGAGTTAAAACTTTCTTTTCGGTCTTTAAGTCCATCAATTTAAAGGTGTTCACTAAATGAAAGATACATATCAATATCACCTGTGTCATTTCAAACCACATGAGATCAAAAAACCATAAGCAGTAAAGACACAAGGACACTCTCCCAAACCAAGGGACCCTCTTATCATTCCACATAGCATAAGTAGCACTAAAGAAAAATGCTATGGCTGCCGTGTAGTGAATGAATGCAAAATCATACATGTTAAATAATGCTAAAGTTATTAAGGAAATAGAAGGGAAGGTCCACTCTTTATTCCTATGTATCATAAGTCCCATTGCTAAAACATTAAATATCGAAGTGAAAAGCATAGGGCAGTCAGCATAGTACCTACTATAGCTTTCTTTGTACCCAAACATTAGAGGTAGGGCTATCATGAAGATGATGGCTAAACTGCTTAAAGTGAAACGTGTGTATAAGTTTAAATAAGAAGGTAGTTTTTGCATTAATCGTGTTTAAAATAACCACTCACCCAGGCCAAAAACCAGATGATAAAAAATTCTATGTAATCTTTTATTCTTTTCATTCTACTATTTCATCTTGGACCATTCGGATAACTGTTTCTAACAAAGCAATTTCGTGATCAAGGTCTTTGTCATTATGCTCCCTTAGTATTGCAGCAGCTTCTATTAAATGTTTGCTACATTTTTCAAGTGCTTCGTTTCTCTCACTTATTGCATCACCGTCAATTATCTTCTCCAATTTTTCGATGTAAGTTCCCATCATCTTTGTGAAACCACTTAAGTCAAATTTTTTCTTTGTCATCTTAATTTTCATTTATAGCTTTATCACTTGCACAAAAGCTGAGCAACTCCAAAGTAGAAACGTTCACTCTGTTATATTCCCCACAGTTCACACAACACTGTATGATGGTCAGACCCTCACTATCTTGATAATAGCCGGTGTCTCCGTGCTTAAGAATCTGATTAGGGAGTGCCTCGAAAAATCCTTCTAAAGAATTTGCTTGTTCTTGAGTTAATTGTATCATGTTATTTATTCACAAAGGTTACAAATTTTCCAAAGTGGAGCTCAAAGGTTTCTAATAAGTGGTCATAATTTCCAGACATCAAGTCAGTTGTTAACTTACCTCTCTCATCGGGTTCGTATCCCAACTTAACTGCAAGTTTGTTGGCTAAGTTAATAATCTGGAATACATTTCCTTGAGGACCTAAGAGGTCGTACAATATCGGCTCCGTTCTCATCTCATCGATTAAAGCCGCTCTTTCAATTGTTGTTTTCATTGTATTCTAATTTAATTTGTTTAATGTCCCGGGCCATCTTCTTCTCCCATATAGTTTCATGCCCATAGTATATGAAGAGTTTTAGTATGAGGTCTACTGTACCTATGCTAAGACCTACTACAGCATTGCCTGTTAAAGCCCAACCTACAAAGGTGGTTACAATTAGGCTTACAATTCTAGCAGTACATGCTCTCTTAACCCTGGTCCATATCAGGTACTTCTTTATCTTTTCGTTTTTGCTCATTTTCCTTGTGTTTAATATAATTAAATATAAACAAAATTATTGGGAAAAAAAAATCTAGCACCAACTTTTTTCAAAAAGTTTTTAACTATCTAATCATTATATGGAGGCCGGACATCTATACCACCGGCTTGTAGATGCTTAGTGATTTTCTTAACCTGATCCGGTTTAATCTTCGGCATATCCTTTCGAGAAGGGGCACCTGCTGGGGGATCAACTCTCTGTAACATGTTGAGTCTTTTTGCAATGGTCTCTTTTCCTTTTCCTTCGTACCATTTGATTGCTTTATCTTTGTCATAAAATGTAGGGTTCATATTTGTGCCTTTGTAAATGGCATCTTCAACATCATCGATAGTGGCAGTGAATATATTTACATCCCCACCTGCAGGAGCCAGTCCTCGATCGTTACCAATGGCATCTCCTGCTTGTCGAAGTACTGGAACAAGATCTCCTATACCTAACTCAGCTTGAGAGCCTCTTATTTTAGCAGCAGGATTATTGAACATTGTAGCTGCCCACCTGTGGTGTCCGTCAAGGATCCTATTGTCCTGTGAGATAACAGCTTCTAAATCACCACCTTCAACTCCGTTGATGGCTAAGCCTAAAGCCTTACCTAAGTACACTGCATCTTGAGAAGGTTTGAGTGATTTGGCTGGAATGCCTACGGGCTTGGTAAAGACGATATCATCATTTGGATCTCCGTCTCCCTTACCCTTCGTGAAATAGGCCTTATCATTTTTAGAACCTGGGTTATTAAATTTTCCTGGGTCTATTTCTCTTGTGGGAAGTTCTTCATTAACGAACTGTAGATATTCTTTAATGTGTTTCATTATCACTTAGTACGAATTTGGTGTCTCGCTGCTTGTAAGCTCTTTATTGCCTTATTGAAATGAATGTGTGCCACGTTATGTTTACGACCTAATGCACCTATCCTGGCCACCATATCATCTATGACTTCGAGATCAGGATCACTCATCATCTTAGGAGCAGCTTCATCTAAAGATTCTTTCATATCTTCCCAGTCCAAACCAATTTTAGGATTTCCTATTTTTCTGAGTATATCACTTGCTTTAGATAAGCTAGTTGATTTATCTTTGTGACCATCAGGCCAGATTATTTCTACCTCTGAATCCGTAAAGTTCCCACGGCCCTTCTTAAGGATTATCTGAAAGCTACCTTTAAGATCCTTTGATTTTATTTCGATTTCTTTCTTGCCCTTTATTCTTCCACCTAAACCTTTAACATTATTTTGCATTTGTACCCAGTCCGTTTCGAATGCATCGTCTGCGTAAACTTCATTAGTTGACTTAAAGCCTGTATAATCTGGTATATTTTTCATCTTGGTCTATTTGTTTGTGGCCTAACATGTTTATATGTTCTATTGTTATTAGTTGGCCTTTTGTATACATTGGTATTAAAACTTCTATGTTTGTATGTTGTATTCTTTGTAGGAGTGTGTACATAATTTATGCTCCTTGGTTTTGTATAAACTCTGTGAGGTTTAGTCTCTGTCTTTTTAATGTTCTTATTGTGTTGAGTGTGTACATAATTTATGCTCCTTGGTTTTGTAT